>WLWD01005668.1_pt1 | contig 59594 bp, 58 predicted proteins | sample 6712731 | NCBI WGS metagenome assembly WLWD01 (sample SAMN12718690, study PRJNA576275) | sponge metagenome | isolation source: marine sponge | host: Mycale hentscheli | place: New Zealand: South Island, Marlborough, Capsize Point | collected 2014-11-01 | reverse complement strand
GTGTAGGTGCATTTCCAGTTGTGTCAAAGCATTGTGTGTTACAACCACTACTTAGCTAAAGAATATCACAAAGAAAACTTTTAAATAAAGTGTATTGTTTTGTTGTTGTTTTTTTCTTTCCAAGCAGTTGCAGAGAGTTGTTACTATGGCACTGAAATCCCTTTACCCTGTATGCTAAATTAAAAAACTGGACCTTATTTTCAGTAGCTTCAGTGTTAGAAGTCAAAATCATTCATATAAAAATAGTAATAGTCTTTAGGCTCGCTCGCCATTTGTGCTCAAGCACACACTAGTTTATCTGTTTATGGGGTACGTGAGACCTCTGTTTTCGCCCGCGCTTCTAATTAGTAAGTTAGGTAAAGCGTTCACAGTTCCAGTATTTTTCAATTAACGAGCGCGGAGAATCCTGCTGCACAGTATAGTTTACAGCTACTCTCTTCTTGAAACAATTGTGAAGTCTTTGTCAAGCTGCGCTTCTTTGCCACTGCTTTCGAAGTTTATTCAGGTAATTCTGTTAGTTTAGTCTGGGATCAGAGACTTTAGATTCTCTGATGCTAACTGAGAATGGAAAGGGTTACACTGTGCACTACAGTTAGATGTAATTTCTGTCCTATTTTTCTGTAAAATCTGCTCGCTCGCCATGCATTTGCGCTATTCGAGCGCACCACTAGTTGGCGAGCGAGCGAAGCGAGCGAGACAACACTCATGGGTAACGCAATCGAGATTTCGCTATATTAATTAATTAATTTATTTATTTATCTGTTTATGGGGTACGTGAGACTTCTGTTTTCGCCTGCGCCTCTAATTACGTAAGTTAGGTAAATCTTTCTCAGTTCCAGTATTTTCAATTAACGAGCGCGGAGAATCATCCTGCTGCACTGCCTTACGCAACTTTGTTTCAACCAAAATGTTTACAGTTACTCTCTTCTTGAAACAATTGTGAAGTCTTTGTCAAGCTGCGCTTCTTTGCCACTGCTTTCGAAGTTTATTCAGGTAATTCTGTTAGTTTAGTCTGGGATCAGAGACTTTAGATTCTCTGATGCTAACTGAGAATGGAAAGGGTTACACTGTGCACTACAGTTAGATGTTGTTTTTTTCCTTCAAAGCAGTTGCAGAGAGTTGTTACTATGGCACTAAAATCCCTTTACCCTGTATGCTAAATAAAAAAAACTGGACCTTATTTTCAGTAGCTTCAGTGTTAGAAGTCAAATATGAAAATAGTATAGTCTTTAGGCTCGCTCGCCATTTGTGCTCAAGCACATCACTAGTTTATTGGCGAGCGAGCGTAGCGAGCGAGACACTTACAGGGGTAACACAATCGAAAATCGGGGATGTTTATTTATTTATTTATTTGTATATATGTATGGACGTATGTATGTCATTTTGTACTTTAACCCTCGCGTTTATGTGTTAGTTACGTGGTCGACCCCGTCCCAAATTGCACTAAACAGAATCCTCTGGTTTATCGATCAGTACCCGTATCACCCTAGAAATTGAATTGTTTACCTTTTTGAATTCTTTTGCGGGTGCAGTTACAACTTGAAAACTTAAGGGACTTCCATTTCTATTCGAGTTAGTGACGGTGGTAAGTCAATGCGCTCTTTGTCGTCATGATTATAAGCCGTGCGCAACAGTATTTACTTGAAAATACATTGTACACTAGACTACTGCGAAGGTAAGTCTGTGTAGGTGCATGTCCAGTTGTGCCAAAGCATTGTCATATCACAAAGAAAACTTTTAAATAACGTGTATTGTTTTGTTGTTGTTTTTTTCCTTCAATGCAAGCAGTTGCAGAGAGTTGTTACTATGGCACTGAAATCCCTTTACCGTGTATGCGAAATTAAAAAACTGAACCTTATTTTCAGTAGCTTCAGTGTTAGAAGTCAAAATAGTATAGTCTTTAAGCTCGCTCGCCATTTGTGCTCAAGCACATCACTAGTTTATTTATTTATTTGTATATATGTATGGACGTATGTATGTCATTTTGTACTTTGACCCTCGCGTTTTTGTGTTAGTTATGTGGTCGACCCCGTCCCAAATTGCACTAAACAGAATTCTCTGGTTTATCGATCAGTACCCGTATCACCTTGAAATTGTCTAGCCGCAGGAACATTGCCACGACCTGAGAGGAACATTGCCACAGGAACATTGCCAACCTTTGACCTTGCACGAACATTGTCGATCCGATCCGGGGATGAACATTGCCAAGGACCATTGCTGACCTTTGATCTTAGTCTTTTGACCTGCATTGGAAAAACCAGAAGCCATAGCTAAGGCGATTATCTTAATAACCACTACGCTCATTTCCACTGCCAACTCTTACCGCTACGGTGTGCTTTTATCGTTTTGGTTAGTCCGCCATCACCCTGTAGAAGCAACGTTCCAAATAATACAGGGTTTTAAAAATGTTATATTTTTTGGGTGTATATGCTTGCTGTTTAACTGGTTTTCAGTGAAGATATGACTGAAAAGAAGCCAGTTGGTCTTGTCAACCTTGGCAATACTTGTTTTATGAATAGTGGTATTCAGTGCTTGCTATATTCTTCCAAGCTAACCAGCACATTGCAGAAATGCAGTGAATTGTGCAAGAGTGGCAATGAAAAAAATTACGGTGAGTGTGGAAGATGTACTAAAAGTATAAAAATAGAAGAAATTTTAAATTTTGTAGGTGAGATGAAAGTATTAAAGTCTCTTTTGTGGCTTGAAGAAGCAACAAAAAAAGGAGGAATTGTTTCACCAACAGAAATATATGATGAATTACCAGGTTTTATACATACACTTTCACTCAAAATCGTTTTTAATAAGGAATTACTTAGATATACTTCCAAATTGGGTTCCAAACACAGAAAATGATGTTCAAGAATTTCTTCTTAATTTTCTTGATTACATAATGGCAGGAATCAGGACGTTAGTTATTATTGGGCTAAATGCTTCAGCTAAGAACTGTATTGTACTGTATTACTATAGAAGAGGCTGTCCACCGGATCTCGAAACTTTGATAAATATTGAATTTCAGAATTCAAGTAAGTAACAATTAGTTTCAAGCTTCACCAAATAGTAATACTTGAGAGTAAACTGTTTACTTATACAGTGCAATATTATCTTCTTTATCTTACTAGAATAATTTTATTGTGATAGTCAAATGCAAAGGATGTGAAAACACTTTGGCGACATATCGAACAGAAAAGTTTCTGGAACTTGCAATTAGTGTAAGTGTGTACAATCACTTCTTTCAACTTCATTCCTTACTAATAATTAATTTCATGGCGAAATGAAGAGAAAGACGATCAGTTTAGCTTAGTGTAATTTAAATGGCGAGTGATATATGAATATTTTGGGAAAAGTTTATGTTTGAAAAGTTGTGCACCGTCAAAATGTTGATGTATTATATTATGTCAGAGTTTTTAGAATCTTATTTTCATGGCTGAAGCCAAACTTATTGAAGTTTAACACCAGAACAATGCATAGTATACACTACACAACAAAACTAAAGGACCTTCTTGCACTGATATTAGATTTAGTTTCATCCATTTGAGGGATCATATTCACATTATACTATTAAAAATATCCACAGGATTTTAAACTATAGTTTGTTCATGAGAGTAATAAAACTCAGTTTAGGCGTAAGGCCCTCTACCCCTCGATTCCCCATGAAGCCGGGATATCTATGGCCCTCCAACAAGCCATCCCCACAGAGCCTCCAGTGTCAAGTAACAACTCGAGGAAAAACATGCTGAAGGAGGTGCTGAAGATAATCCTATCAGGCAACACCTTTCTGTTTGCTGGCAGGACCTTCAAACAGATCAAGGGCATAGCCATGGGAACCCCTGTAGCGCCAACCTGGGCAAATCTGTTTATGGGGAAACTCGAGACAGATGCGCTCACCAGATGGCAGGGTACTGTGCCACTGCTATGGCTGCGCTACATAGACGACATCTTCACCCTGTTCCCTGGCCCCCAAGAAGAACTAGACTCCCTGCTCCAGCATATGAACTCACAACTCTCCACCATCGAGTTCACCATGGATTCTTCAAAGCACAAGATCGACTTCCTCGACATAACCATATTCAAGGGAGAGAGATTCCACAGTGAAGGGGTCCTAGACATCAGGCCCTATTCTAAGGCCATAGACCCCCACACCTACCTGCACTAAACCTCCGCCCACCCCAGAAACAACATGAGAGGTGTGGTGAAAGCAGAAGTGATCAGGACCCTGAGAAGATCATCCTCCACTGAGATCTACGCCCAAGCAATCAGCCACCTGCTAGCATGGTTCACCAACAGAAACTACCCCATCAAACTGCTAAAAGAAGTTCTAGCCGAGGTGAAATTCGAAGATAGGGAACAAAGACTGAAACCTTCTGCAGCTCAGCCCCTTCCCCCTGGAACCACAGTGCTCTCGGTCAGACAGCACCCATCCATCACCAATGGAGCACTTTACGATGCATTGAGAGACGATGAACTCCCCTTCGAGCCTATGGTGTCGAGAAGACGTCCACCTACAACTGGAGACCTACTCGTCCGTGCTAAGACGCCGTCCCTGGAGAACTCACACAGCTACGCTCTCAGAGATCGTCCACCTAAAGAACACTGAACTGTGTATGTATGCGGTGTGTGCGTGCATGTGTGCATGTGTGCTGTATGTGTGCATGTGCAGGTATATGTATGTCATTGCCTAATGGTGGTGTGTACGTGCATGTGTGTGTGTGCGCTGTATGTGTGCATGTGCATGTATGTGTATGTACCTGCCTAGATGTGTGCGTATGTTTCTTTTCCTGATTTTTGTAAGCACTGGTCACAGGTACCCAGGTCCTTCAACCTGGGTTCCTTCTGGCGCCTTCCTCAGCTTCGTCAGGCGCCAGAAGGACCTGTTCCTGTGCACATAACAATGTATCACAACTTACCTAAGTACTATTCCATTCTAACTGTCTATGTCTGTTTGTGTGTGCACGTGCGTGTGCTTGCACATGCAGGCTTCACGTACATCAATCAACACCTTCACTGTATATTTATCTGTCACAGGCCACCTCATCAACACCTTCACTGTATATATATATCTGTCACAGGCCACCTCATGTTCATTTCTAGCCACTTTGAAGGCCCACAAAGCCGAGAATTTATGGTTGAATGAAATTTAAACTTTGTCTGTTGAAAGAATCACACTTGGCGCGCTCCTGTAGCCTAGCTACTATCTATAAACAAGACTTCATAGATGAACGTTCTGTGATGGAAACCAACACGTCATTCAGTTGGAGCGGCTGGACACTGCATATTTGTTTTGTAATTTGATGTGTGCTGTGCCACTGGTGATTGTTATTATTATTTGCATTTCTGAATTCATGTATATAGGAGTACCCATCACAGAGCAATTTACACGATTGTGAGGTGTTTGCGCTGAAAGTAAGTACAGACCGTATCACATAATATCCAGCTAATTTAAATATGCATTTCGAGATTATAAGTTGGGAAAATAATATAATTTACAGGCTGCAGAGTGCATACTAAAACAAAAAACACCAGATTACAACCAGGTTAGTGAATATTCATTTGTTTTCTTTTGAGTATACAAGTTGTTTTTTGTTATTTTTCACTTTTTGCGTAGCACTTAGCTAATATAGAAATGTATTTATTGAATCATGTGTTTATAGCTACATTTAGTAGACAAAAAGAAAGTATTGATATTTCTTTTTGTTGTGAAATACTATATTAAGTTGTTCAACACTATAAAAAACTAAAGAGAATAGAACATACTAACAGAGAGACTGAGATAGAACAATGAATATTAAACATGTGACTGATTAGTAAGGCAGTTGTAAAAAAAGAGTACTCTACTCAGCTCCAGCTAACCAAAAAAAAACAAAAAAAAAACAGGAAGTGAGTAAATAATAGCAAGTCAGTAGTAAAATAGCAACAAAACTGAATAACACCACCAAATCTAAAGTGCATTTGTAGTAAACATTATAGTTTTACCTTTATGTATATTCTCACTAAATGAACTCTAATAATAACTTGATATGCCAGTCAATATGAACAGACGTTCTAATTTCCTGAAATCATGTATGAACTTATTCATCAGGCATTATTGTAAGTTCATTATTAATCCAGCAAAATAACAATCTTTTGTGGTGTTTTATGCGTTAATGCATTGGTAATCCTTAGCTTGGATCACTGCCACACGGGTAGTAAAAAATGAAAATTAGCATTAATTGAACTCATGAGGTGGAGTTTTTTTTGTGTACAAAGTGTAAGTTTACAAAATTTATTTATTTATATACTCATTTTCCCCCCTTGTTTTGCAGGGCTGACACCTCCAATAGGAGAGATGAAAATTGCAATGGGGTCCTAGCATACTTAAAACTAAAAACAGATAATTCCATTAAAGAATCGTGGGCTTTGGATGAAGAAGGTAAACTTTGTACTTTAACAGAACCCAAAACAGATATAATCAGCAGAGAATCATCGCCTTTAAATGAAGAATGTAAGCCTTGTACTTTAACAAAAGTTGAGAACCTGAGGCCAATTGCTATTAGTAATATGGTAGATGGTAGTAATAGTACTAATGGAACTATAGAAAAAGCTGAAAGTCAGGAGAACACTTTGAACTGCAAAGAATGTGGGAAAAGGTACCAACATTACAGCAGTTTATACAAACACATGCGTCAGGTGCACTCTACTGTTTCAAGTGGAAGGATCATGTGTAAAGAGCATGTGTGTCCATTTTCTTGCCACTACATATCCCAATTCCGTGAACATTTAAGAGTAAAGCATGGGATAAAAATGGAAGAAGAACAGCTGATGTTTTCAAACCATCAAGGTAAATAAGATATGTACATTCTATTAGGGCATTGCATGAACTTATTCATATAACTTTATGGATCAAAATTAACATTGAAACAAACTTATAAGCGAAACTATTGCGAATTGGTCTGGATGCAAATTCAGCTCTATAGTAATGTTTACATTGTTTACCTATAAATAATATAACATTTATTTCATATACATAATATAACATTTCTTATATTTTTGTAGAATTTGAGCAATGGAAAACTGAAGAGGAGAGAAATACTAATAGCTATTATGTTAAACAAAGTGGGCAGAAAGTAAGGAAAAATTTAAAGGTTGAATACTACTATTGTAATAGAAGTGGAGTATACAAGTCCGAGAGTAAAGGACTAAGAAGTTTAAAAACACAAGGAAGTTAAAAATGAATGCATACTGCACAGCTGGATTTCAGGTTTCATTTTTGGAATCCAGTAAAGTGACGATCACTTAAATGAAAACTCACTATGGGCATTCATGTAGTCTTGGGTATCTTCCCATTCCACAAGACATTCGACAACAAATAGCAGTTGATCTAGTACAAGGCATTAGCTTTGACAAAATACTAGACAATATTAGAGATAACATAAGTTCTTCGATAGATAGATCTCATTTAGTTACAAGGAAAGACTTATACAATATAAAAAAATGTTTCGGCTTAAGAACGATTGAAAGACACAAAGAGGACGCCATGAGTGTTCATTTATGGGTTCATGAGTGTGTTTCTAATGAAAAGCACTGCCCAATTTTATTATACAAGCCACAAGGACAAGTACTGGTTGAAATAGGAACAAATCAAGGATTAGGGGAGCATGATTTTGCGCTTGTAATTCAAACACCTCTTCAAAGTGAGATGTTGATGAGTTGTGGCCACAATAAAATAGTATGTGTTGATGCTACACATGGCACCAACAGCTACAATTTTTTACTAATAACTGTTTTAGTGATGGATGAGTTTGGGGAAGGTTTCCCAGTGGCATGGTGCTATTCCAACAGAGAAGATTCAGTAATACTGAACAACTTTTTTCAGCATATAAAAAACAAAGTAGGAAATGTTCATCCCGAATGGTTCATGTCCGATGATGCAAGCCAATACTATAAATGCTGGAGTCAAGTGTTCAAAAGACAGCCAAAAAGATTGCTATGCATCTGGCATGTTGATAGAGCTTGGCGTAATGCTATATCAAGGATTAATGAATGAGAACTACAGATCAGTGTGTATCACACACTCCGAGTTTTATTAGAAGAACAAAATACGGAAACATTTCGTACATTGATGGATGGGGCCATAAAACAGTGGCAAGAAAATCCAAAACTGGAAGTTTTTTACAAATACTTTTCTCATGAATACCTGCATAGACCTTCTCAATGGGCCCAATCATACAGGAGAAAAGCTGGTGTCAATACTAACATGTTTGTGGAATCATTTCATAGGGTATTAAAGTATTGTTATCAGAGAGCTAAAGTGAACAAAAGAATGGACAAGACTATTCACTTACTTCTCAAATATGCTAGAGACAAGTCATTTGATAGGCTTATAAAAACTGAAAAAGGGAAAAATACAACACGAATGCAATCTATTGCCCATCGACACACTTCTAGCTTAGCATTATCAACAGACTTGGTATCAGCAGATGGTCATGAACCTGATGTATGGCATATAAAGTCAACAAAAGGAGAACAAGTTTACCAAGTAAAACTTGAACAAGACAATTGTCAACATAACTGCTTAATGAGATGTTGTGCATGTGGTATTTGTATTCACCAGTATTCTTGTTCGTGTATGGATTCCCTTTTGCAGGTAACCATTTGCAAACATATTCACTTGGCAATGCGTTATTTGAGCAAAAGTGAGGATGTAAATGCAAATGAAGTACTGACTTTGAAAACTCTGGACCTTAAACCTAGCCATCTGCAAAGTATATATCTTCGTGACACAAATTCAAGTATGGATGATGATGTCTTAAAAGGGAAAATGATGTCTAAACTTTCCCAGATATCTAAATACATCACACAGACCTTAAATAAGGAATCTTTGCAGCAACAGATTGACAAGCATCTTACTACTTGTATTTCTCTTATAAAGGTATTCAATCCTACTACAACTGAGCCAGCAAATAAAAAATTGAAGCAACAGAGAAAGTTTTATTCTACAAAGTGAAAGAGAGAAAGAAATAATTTAAGACTTTCTAAACCCTCTGAAAATGAATCAAATGTGGCAAAACAGTCATTACTTAATATTAGTGCTACAAAACAAGTAGTATCCCCTCCCACTCTAGGTGAGTAAAATAATACTGTTCTCATACAAAATTATCATATAACATTTTTACAGAGATTCTTCAACAACTATATACCGATGATGGAATTTCCAGTGTGACCTGTCGGAATGGTTTGATTACAAATCAGTGTGTGAAAGAAGTGTCTCAGATAAATGATCATTATTATAGACTTCTCACAATCGCAAATTGAGTCTACTACCCAGTACTTTACATCTGAGGCATTCAAACTGGTGTTAAATATAGGTTTGTGGCTAACTGTAAAGCTAGAATAATGTACAATAACCAAATGCAAACCTCTGAGGTCATCTACTATTTTATGTGTTTGTATAGTGGCACAGAAGCGAATAGAATGGCAATGTAAAGAGTGCAACATTTGCATGACGAAACTGAATATGATATTTTGTGAAGGTTGCGGTGAATGGTTTCATTGGTATGTAATAACATCTGGACATAGTTGCCTTTTGATTACCTGCTTCTGTATTTGTTGGTATATAGGGAATGTGCTGATGTTGAAGAGGAGCCGTCAATGGATATCTGGTTCTGCTCTCATTGTTTAAAGGAGCCAAACATAGACAATTAGTACAATTAGTAGTTTGTACAAACACATTAAAACTAAATTTTTTTTTATTTTTTGCATTTTACCAAACTATTGTGCATGATGGTGTTAGCTAAGTATTTTAAAAATCACTCTTCTTAATAGTCAGGGCTGGAGTAAGTGTTCAGGCTGGTTAGGCTATATCCTGACCACTTTATTCACACTGAATAAACTACTTAACTTGAAACAGTAGCTAATTTAAGTAGTTAAAGTTATTCAACATAATTAGACCCTCCATAATCTGCATAGCCTTGTTCTGAAGATAGTTTGGATCAGTGAAGATTTTGAATTAGAGAAGTGTAGATTGTCAATTGTGATCCTTTCAAGTTCTATTTGACACTCACCATAATATCATGAATTTCTTTAAAAGTGGTGTTCGGATTAACGAGGGTCTACTATATTTAGCTACTTTAGTTTGAATCTTTTGCGGTCAGATTAGCTGGACGTATGCTACAATAAAAATAAAAATCTACCAGTAGCTACAACTGTAGCCTAATTTTCTATTAAAATTTGGTTAGCACTAAATTCTATAAAGTTATGAGTTACTTAGGAATGTTAAGACTCAACTGAATGTTAGGAGCTGAAGGAGGAGCTCCAACTTGTGACTCTTGTGCATACCACACAGAGTTACAATAGGTACACATTAGCATTGAGTAGTATGCTGGTGCTGAGTAAAAAGCTATGGTATAATGCGGGCACAATAGCTACCACACAAGAGCCTTTTGACAGCACACAACACTGCATATAAAATTAAGTTGCCTTCCTGTTTTCTCTTTTCAATGCCTTGAAGCATCTTTCTTTTCATGAACATTATTTTACATCTCTATTGTGCTGACATTATCTGACATACAATCAATGCCATATCGAACCCAAGATATCATTAATAGCTATCACTGAGGGAGTTTGCAAAGCATTTGGTCACTAACAACATGGAGATTACACAAATTTAAAAAGCTACCATGTAAACTGTGGCATAATAGGGCAAAAAAATTGCTGCATATAGTCTGTATTATTCAAATAGGTAAGGTAACTTCAAAGGTTAATGGTCAAAATAAGGTTGTGGCAATGTTCCTCCGGCTAGACATGTGTGTAAATTTGTTAAGAATGATGCACCATCTCTTTTTGAGGATTGAATAAGCTACACATAAAACTTTTATTCATAGTGCATTAGATAATGGAAGGCGGGGGGGGGGGGGCATAAAAGTAACACCAACACATTTTTTATTGATACTTATTGTTAGTTCCTCTCAAGCCAGTAGCTAGCTAGCCATATTTAAATTTTTTTCCTTCATAATTATCCCTGGACCCGCTAGTTTATATTCATAATTTTTTTAATGGCTGGGACGGCAAACTAAAAATGACTGTATTAGCTGTGAATGATGGCTACTTTTCATTGAAGAATTTTGAATTCATGTACTTCTTGCTGAATAAAATACTTAACTTGAAACAGTAACTATAATGAAGCTATTAAATGGACTTTGTTTACTTTTAGTAAGACATGAGAAATTTTATATGAAAAATTATACTGAGTACCTTTTGGTAAAAAACAATTCTCATTGTTATGTGGCCATATTGCTACAATGCAAATATTTAGCCACTTTAGTTTGAATCTTTTGTAGACAGATTAGCTGGACTTAATAAGAATTAATATCAATTGATACAGCAATTTAAAAATGTCAGTCACCATGATAATGACTTATGACAGCAGCATAATGAGGAACAGACATAGCTATTCCATTATCACCAGTCACTAACAATATGGAGATTATCGCAATTCGAAACTATAAAGCTAAAATGTAATGGCATATATTTGCTGGCATCCTCCTATGCTGGCATCCTCCTATGCTGGCATAAACGGTCGAAAAAAGGTCGTGGCAATGTCATAAATTTTTAGGCCCCCCCCCGTAATATTACCCCGGGCCCAATATAACAGTAAAAGGGGCCCCCGTATGTGAAAATAGGCCCCCACCCATAAAAACGCGCAATTCATAATTAGCTACCACTCAATACAACTCGACTCAGCTCAAACAAGTTGGTAAGGGTTACCTGTCTTGACGAACTTGACGAGCACGTGTGTGTTGTGAGAGTTGGCTTATGGCTTCATCAGAATTGAGGTTTACCTTCAGCCAAATTTATGATTATTTACGTAGTAGCCTCTATCCAGATGGCTTTGACAAAAGTGATAAGCGTTCTCTCAGAAGACGAGCTGATTTCTTTTTTGTCAGAGAAGCTAAGCTGTACTCTTACTCTGGTCAAGGAAATGGAAAGTCTGAGGAGCGGTTGGTTGTTGAAGATGAAGATATCAGGAAGAGAATAATACAAAATGTGCACGATGGCAGCCACTTTGGTATAAACAGAAGTAGGGATATGATATCTTGCAAGTATTATTGGCCTGGAATGTGCAAGGATATTCAGTCATATGTAAGTTGTTGTTGTTTTTTGTTGCTGCTAGACTAATCATGTTAAAACTCTGATATATAGGTTGCATCGTGTGAATGTCAGAAAAACAATAAAAAGTTGAAGAAAGCATCTGGGCCATTGCATCCTATCCCTGTTCAACCAAGGTTGTGGCACCAAATTGGAATGAATCGAATAGGCCCACTTACGGAGACACCTGGTGGCAACAAATTCATCATCACTGTTACTGATTATTTTTCGAAATGGGCAGAAGCAGGTCCTCTTCCAAATAAAAGTGCATATGGAGTAGCAAGGTTTTTGTATTCAATGGTAAATTCAATGTATAAATCTTCGCTGTAATTTTTTTTACTGTAGCTGCTTACTAGTTTACTAAGACAGTAAAAAAAAATTTTTAGAGCCACCAATGTAAAGGTGACTTGGTCCAGGGCAACATGGCTATCTGATGAAGTACTAATTCCATACACTATGTAGCTCAGTACTAAATATATTTCCATTTTCCTACACTTGTAAATCAATACTTTATTTTTAATCTTAAAAACAATTGTAGGTTATTTGTAGGTATGGATGTCCATCGATCCTAATAACTGACCAAGGCAGAGAGTTTATCAATGAGTTGTCTGATGAGCTTTGTTCCGTAACAAACACGGAACACAGGATTACTAGTGCATTATCATCCTCAGGTATGATTACCATGATAGTGTCATACATTATATTATACCTTTAGCTATTATTATGTGCTTGCAGACAAAGGTTTGACAGAACGGTTTAACCAAACCTTGTCACGATGTCTTGCGAAGGTGGTCAACGAGGACCACTCTAATTGGGATGAAAAGATTGACACTGTCTTAATGGCTTATAGAGCTTCCAAGCAGGCATCTACCAAACATACACCATATTACATGCTATACCAGAAGCCAATGCAGCTCCCCATTGATGCTGAGCTTTTTCAGCACGATGGTGAGCATAATGAAGAGGCAGAGGAGGAGAATGTCGACATAGATGAGATCATAGATAACCTGCTTGAAAGAAGGCAGCAAGCATTTAGTAAGGCAAAAGAAAATATAGATGCAGCTCAGAGAAAGCAAAAGCAGCAATATGATGTCAAGCATTCAAGTGAGGCATTCCCAATAGGAACAGAAGTTCTTGTAGAAAATACTGCTGATAAGCAGAGGAAAGGTGGCAAGCTAAACACAGTATGGTTCGGACCATATACCATTAGTAAATTTATAGGTAAGGGTGTGTACGAACTTAGTAACAAGAAAGGAAACATGGTCAGGAACAAAGTAAATGTTAACCGTTTGAAGCGCTATATTAGGAGAAGTGATACAATGCATGGAGATTATGGAGGTGAGAATGAGATTGATAAAGAGAACGGAGGTGATATAGAGAGGGATGGATCAAGTGAAAAGCGAAAACAGCTTGCTATTAAAGGAAGAAAAAGAAAAATTGTAAGTAGTGACAAGCCCCCGCCTAAGAAGCAGTGTGGTAGGATAGATCGTCTAGTACAAGGGATTCTGTGCGGAGATGAGTTAACTGATGAACACATGTCCTTCGCTAATAAGCTATTGGAAGAACAGTTTCCATTTGTTGGAGGCATGCAATCTTCTTTGCTGGCACAAAATAATGGTTTCATCCCAGTCCTTAGTAGTGCAGATTCCGTTCAGTTTCACCATACGGGACAATTCCACTGGGTAACATCAGCCCTTTTGAAAGAAAAAGTATATGTATAATGATTCCTGTTTCAATGGAATTCCAATTTCATCCAGTATGCAAGTTCAGCTTTCCATAATGTACAAAAGCATTCTTCAGCCAGTTGTTGGGCCTGGTAAGAAGACCCTTGCCATTGAGTACCCTGGAGTTTGCAAGCAGATCGGCAGGAAAGATTGTGGTGTTTTTGCAATTGCATTTGCATTTCATGCAGGTATGTAAAGTGGCTATTATTTGCTGTTAAGGGTGGCCGCATACCGCCTACGCAATTTTTTGTTGATGGTTGCTATGCACGATTACTACTATTGTATACTTACAGGGGCTTCTCTACTATAACACAAGGACACAGTACCTGCCGAAGGAGCCGCTCACTAATTTTAGAGCTAATCTGGAGGAAATATCGGGGCCTGGTTATAAAACTTTGTAGCAATTTTTTGGAGCGATGCGGTAAGTTGGAGCTCCGCAATTTGGTGCACTACTAGCCGAGCCGATACTCTACTGCAAGACAAAGAGTTCTTATCCATTTCAATATTACTTTATGATATATTCACATTTTTTTCTATTTATAAGATATTGAAAAATTCTCAACGTGGTGCAGTTCATTTTTTTTTGGTTTACCCGTGTATAAAATTTTTGTGCCGTTCTCATTATTAGATTCCAAGAAAAACTGTTACAAAATTTGGAACTTTAATTCCACTCGCAATTCTTAAGAAATAGCCCCACCCCCATATCTCGTACTTACGAGTACGCGAGCAATTTTTTTTTCAATTAGTTTGTATTGGTTCTAAAAAGAGCCCGCCTATATCAAGAGTAAACAAACATCAATACAACAATAATAAGAGAGTCAGAAGAGAGAGTAGTTTATTGGAGATAGCCATAGGTGAAGGTATTAGATCTGCGCAGCTTGGGAAGTCTTCGCTCCGCAGAAATCTAGCCTGGTATATCCATCCGCTTGAGTTCAGGTGCGCAGAGTCCAGAGAACGGCTACAGGAGGAGAGGCAGCCTGGTGCACCTTGCTGCGTGAGCTCAGACGACGTATGGAGAGTTGCTGTAAATGGATATAAGACAACAAGAAGCTAAACTAAAACACTACAACTTCGCAAAGCATACTTCTGCTACTACTGCGCGATAGTTTCTGCTCGCGTATTATCAAATGGTGGGGTATTGGCGGGGAATAAATTAATGTCCGGATCTACAGGCAGTGCGCGTTGCTATGTGCGGCCACCCTTAATGTATTTACCACCATTACAATTATCTATGCAGCTAATGGAGATGATACATCAAGGCTGCAGTTCCACCAAAGCAAAATGCGATCTCATCTTGCCAACTGTTTTGAAACCAAATGCATTAGTCCTTTTCCATACCGTCTTGCTTTAACCCCATACCATCAACCTGTCTGTCCTTTCATGATAGATGTTTATTGTAATTGTGATTTGCTCGAAGTATATGACAACATGATACAGTGTGATCAGTGTGATCACTGGTATCACTTGTGTTGTGTGGGCGTGAAGAATCCCAGAGTTTGATGGACACATGGCTGTGTAATACATGCAATTCCAATTAAAATGTCAAATTTAATGTAAAATGATAGATTTCATTCATTTTATTCAATTTTAAGTATTAGTTCAAATAATAAACAAAAATGGCTTACATATAGCCAATATTACTGAAGGGAGATAAAATAACTTGCCTGGAAGTAGCTAGAAATTGCCAATCTCATTGCCGTGGTAGGCACAGAATATGATAAGCCGAAAGGCATAGTCAATATTACTTCTATTAAGTTAAGGGAGGCATAACTTAACATGCATTGGGAATGGCCAGTATTTCTCAAAGGAGGCACACAAAAAAAAACAGGCCATAGCCGATTGTTACATAAAGAGATGCTTTGTGTCTAGTCCTTTGTAGGCCTGGGATACCCAATAATACTTGAAAGAAGGCTTGGGGAGGCTGTATTCAGTACAACACAGGGGGCCCAAATTACCGGTGAAATCAGTCCCCAGGGGGCCTATTGTACCAGTAGAATGAGCCTGGGGGGCCTATTTTATCGGTAAAATAGGCCCTGGGGGGCCCATTTTTAGGGGGGCCTATTTTTACATGACAACGGGGGTCAGAATTGCTGCAGACCTCGCAAAACCCGGAATGTATCTTTTATGGCTGCTGCTCTCGTCCATAGGAATCTGGTGGAACCCACCAGACAAGTCAAGAGTGGACAGAACACTTGAATTACCCACCCTTTCCACTAGCTCTTCCAGCTCAGGCAGATAGTATCTGTTAATTGGGGAAGTGCTTCTGTGAATTTCATTAAGGTTAGAGGGTTCATTAGTCACCAAATCATTAAAAATGCAAACAACAAATTGCTACTTTTTTTTTTTAGAAGCACTGTAGGGTTTGTGGTAACAGGTTGAATATATCTAAGGGAAAGAAGACACAGCCAGTATATGCCTGCACAGATCATAGAGATGACCTTGTCACCTTAGTTGGGCTCCAAATTCCAGCAGCAGAGGAAGAGTATTTGCCACGGAACTTCTGCAATTCTTGCTTTCTGAGGATGAGTAGAGCAAAGAGGGCCAAGGAGAGTGGACTTTCTTTGCCTAAGTTTGTACTCATGGAGTGGACACCTCATCAAGATGAAAACTGTACTGTAAGGAAGTAATTAATAATTAATAATTAATAATAATAATAATAATATTAATGCTAGTGAAAATTAACTGGTAAGAAAAAAAAAGAATATTAAGAATAAAAAAATTCAAAGCATGCTGTACTGAACAGAGATAAAATCAGCTGAACACATTTTTCCCCTTAAAAATCAATTTAAGGTTCCAATTAATTTATCTAATATATAAAGGTCTGCCAACATTTCAGCAAGGTGGCTAGGGGAGGTGGGAAGAACAAGAAGTCCACCAAGAACAGAGGCAGACCATGTGGTGAATCTTCTAGGGATGTCATTGGACTCATTAACTCCATTGACTCCATCTCAATGCTTTCAGAAGACCCACACCCAAGGTTTTCACCATCTCAAGTAATAAGCAAACTTACCTGTTCCATCTGCCAGTGCTTGTTGAACAGACCAATCCAACTCGCATGTGACAATCTCGTTTGCTGTACTTGCTTGTGTGAGTCCATTTGCACGGACTATTCTCTGCAATGTCCTTGTTTCAAGCAGCAAGTCTCAGTTCCTCGAGTTGGTAGTAGTAGTGCCAGCAAAAGAACAGTGAGCCGCAGGACTGATGTTCTGAGATCAGTTAGAGATCTCACAAGTGAGGGTGAGAGCTCATCACAGCTTGCGGCAGAAGTGAACTCACTGACTCAAGAGGAACGAGAAGCCCTTCTTGGCCAGGCCTGCCCTCCCATCACAATCTCTACTAACCATGCTCTGGCAATGAAGGCAGACCTCGGGATTCCTTGGAATAAGCTGAGAATACTTCGGAGGTGAATATTATTTCAAAATTTAATTTTTTTGTCCTTACCCAGTAAATATCTTAGGTGGTTCAAGACCTTCAGCTTCTCTATTGCTAGTGAAGGGAAGCAGAGAGTGCTTGCCAAAGAGATAGCTGGCGATGACTTGGTAGCAGAGAAAGCCCTGTTTTCTGTTTCCACTAGTTCTGGGTTGGAGGAAATGAAGGTAGTACCGTTCGTGTACTTCCTCAATTTAATGAAAGTGATTGGTGACATAGTAGACAGGCACCAAAGGTTTGTCCTTGTTTCTTGACCTCAAACTCTGGTGGCACTAATGAGCTTGAGGACAGTCTGAAGGCAGAGTTAGCTAAAATAGAGAAAAATATTAAGATCAAGGTAAATATAAGCTTATTTGTCACACAGTATAGACTCACTATGTCCAATACGAATAGATGACTGAAGCATTTAAACTGGAAGACACAATCAGAAAAAACTTTGACGTTTCTAGTGGAGAACTGTTTTCTTCACTGGATAAGAGCCTCCAATCTCTTAATGTCAAGCGGCAAGCATACTAGGGGGGAAGTCCATAAGCTATTGCAGGTATTATTTAATTTTTATGTAATGCTAACAAATCTGTAACACACCTGTAATCTTCATGTTAATAGCCGAAAAGCATCGCAAGATATTGTTTCATAATTTGAAACAAATCAGCTCCACATTCCCTCAGACACTCCAGCCTACTGTAGATGACACAATCACTACATTCACCACCACTTTCTCTCTCTTCCATGAATGCCATAAAGGATATAATTCCTCATCTTACATGAGCGACTCTGACATAAACCATCTTGGTAAGGCAATATATCATATGTGACAGTACTTGGGTAAAGGGACCAATTGCGTTAAAAATTGAAAAATGAGTTATTCATACCACTGTGTAGAGCACTTCTTATGGAGTATTTTGATACCAAGCAGGCGCTGCTTGCTTGGTTCACTAAATATATGAGCGGCAATCTGACCAACTTGAGCACAGTTATTTCGAGAAAACTGCGATTAAAACTTCTTATTCAATTTCTCGCGGAGTTAACGTTGAATTTTGTAATCTAACCGGAAGTCCGCATTACGGGTTACGTAAGACTGTTACTTATGCTTGGAAAATGGTGGCGATCAGCTGAACCGCAGTAAGTTATAGTTGGAGCCGCTTACTTCATTGATGGGGGAGGCCTTACTCAGTTTAGACCCTACATTGTCTAAGAGTACTAGACAAGTATGGCTTTAAATAGCACTAGATGCGTATAGACATAATTTTGCAGGCCGTTTTGTGCTTCTTTTTTTTTTTTTCAACTCTGGCTTATCGCTAAAACACTCATCACAATCTGCTAACAACTTATCAACATTAGCCTGTACATACCCAGAGCTCCAAGTAGACACATTTCCCCGTATTTATACGGAATTTCCAGTATAAATACGGAATACGGACATCTGGTAAGAATATACGGAAACCTATTTGTTGTCCCTTTACCTTTTCTTAGCTAATGATGATGGCTGATAGTAGTCGTACTTCAAGCTCTAGCAGCAGTAGTTTTTTAGATAGTTGTAGCAGTTTTGGGGCAAGCAGTAGTGTCTTTGACACTGACAGTGAGCAAATACTTCAAGGTACATGCGAGGTTAACCATGGTAGTGAATACATCGAGGGATCATGGAATTTCCTACCATAGGCTAACTCCAGTCCTATGTCACGGTTTGGAACCATTCTGATTGCACTTAAAGCCATAGGTAAGTATTGGACCCAATCGATCCTGCTATCGACAGCGTTTGCCAGCATGGGCTTGAGTATCCCATGGAGATGCTCGACGACACCATTAGACTGGGGTCTGTATGGTGACGACGTCGAGATGCTGTCTATTCCACACTGCTCATTAAGCTGTTTGACAACCTTGGACAGAAACACCTTGCCCCTATCCGACAGCACTTTCTTACGGAAGCCAACTTTCAAAAAGATGTTCATCATTGCCTCATCCGCATCACTCGCTGATCCCGACCTTAAAGGGATAGTCTCAGGCCACATGGTGGCGAAACACACATACGTAAGTATAAACCTTCAGCCGCATTTGCCCATTGGTAAGGGGTCAACTAAATCTACTGCGACACTCGGAAAAGGTTCAGAGATCACAGGCCTCTCACACATCTTAGTTTTGGAGTTTCCCGACTTATTTAATCTTAAGCACGTATCACAAGATTGAGTGAATGTGAGAATGTCTTTGCCCAGCCCTGGCCAGGTAAATAGGCTGTTTAGTAATTCCCTAGTTTAGCGAGACCCAACATGTCCCGACTTATCGTAGGCAATCTCAATCAACTTCTTCCTTTTACTCTCCAACTTCTTCCTAGGACTATCATCATCATCTAAACTGGCAAGAAAGATCAACCCATTTTCCCAGGAATAATCCATCTTGTTATCAGCCAAAGTTCTCACACTACTCAAAGATCTATCATTCTTATACCGCAATTGGCAATCCGAGATCAACAACACACTCTTCCTCATCCAATTCCGAAGGACTACTTCCGTGCTTCTCCTCCACTTGCAGATTCCTCTTCCTCAATTCTACCACCTCTACAGCTACCGAAGCTTCTGTCTTTTCAATCTTCTCACCAACTACATTTGCTGCCGTACTCGCTACGCTTTCGGGACTGACGCTCACTCCTACAGGTTCTGCTACTACTGAAACATTACCATTCACAGCCCTACTATACACTTCGGGTCTTATGCTACTACTAACTGAACTACTAACTGAGACAGACTCAGCTACTCCCGCTACCCTACTACACACTTCAGGACTGACGCTCACACCAACTGGACTACCAACTGAGACAGACTCAGCTGCTTCCGCTGCCCTACTACACACTTCGGGACTTACACTCACTCTACTCAGACTCACTTCCTGTAAACACTGGTACCTCTTGACTAATTTGGGCATCTACTGGAGGTGTTAACTCAGTATCATTGGGTGCTACAACAACAACAGCTTTACTCTCTTCTCCTGGGACTGCCTTACTTGCCTCACACTTAGCATGTCTCTCCTGCTCACGGGCACTCTTAAAAAGAATTTCGGGCAGTTTTCCACCTAGGGGAATTGAGTACAGGACTCTACATGATTTATCCATGCTGCTAGACACGGCAACTTGCTTACTGAATGATTCATCCAACACCTCTAAGTTAACTGTGGTTAAAGGGATCCTCTCTGGAGTCCCTGTGGCTCCTATCGTCACAAACTTATCACTTAACTGTGCCTCACATACAAATCTGCAGGGCACTACCGTCACCTCAACACCCGTGTCTGGGAGGAATTCTACGTCCAACCCATTCAACTTCCCTTTTATAGTCACAATATTACCTCTCGTGGACACAATGTTTGTCCTAAGTGGTGTCTCACTTTCTTCCCACCCCTTCCTGACTTATGGGGTTTCTCCTTATTGGCCTTCTAGGTACAATCTGTTGCCAGATGCCCCGGCTGATTGCTGCATGCATAACATACCACTTTACGACTAGACTGATTTTCTACTTTAACTCAACACTCAAAACTTCGATGGCCCATTTAAAACACTTATATTGACTACTGTACGACTTATTATACTGTATAAAAGACTTACTACCACTATACCCACTGCTACTACTATGACACTCAGTCTTTGGGCTACTCAAAGGTTTCTCACCAGAGGACTTCAAAATAGATGCAACTTCAGACAAATCAGTGAATGACTTGACATTTTTTCCAACTATGACTGCTATTGCTGACGTACTCAGGTCGACCTTATACAAGGCTTTCATTATTCTGAGTGATAATTCTTCCACTGACATAACACCTAAGGTAAAACGATCTACGAGACATTTAACTTCTCGAGACGGGTCACCATAGCCCAATTTTTGGATATCTCTTTCCATTCCACAAACGTCTGGGACTCTACTGTCTTAATATCCATCACAACCTCATCCAATACCTTCTTTTTCACATCAAGATAGGTGCATGCTGCTTCACATGATATTTGGGACATTGTTTCCATAGCCTTGGGCGGCAATTTAGACAACAATACATTGAGCGAGTCATCCCTACATACATTAAGTCTCGTCAGGTCGGCTTCTAAAGCCTTGAGGTACAGATTTATGTTTGTATTCTCCCTGTAGGAGAGAATCTTCTCCACCAAATGAGCTCTGTCAGCTCTCACCACTCCATGCAAGTTACTAGAGCTAGACACACCACTATCCTTTTCCGTTGAGGACACACCTGGCATAGCGCCACACTGTCTCACCATAGATTCGAATGCTCGCATAAAGAACGTCTCATCCACACTACCACTACTAGGACCTCCCATTCCAGCAGTCAACACACTCTCTGAGGCTTCTCTACTAATCAGCCTCGGCCTAGTGGACTCATCCACACCACCCTCAGCTCCCGCTGAATACATACTAGGCTCATCCCCTTCCATCGTACTCACAATGGTTGTGTTAGAACGGCTATCAAACCCAGCTACACTAGAACTGCTACTACCAGAACAGCTAGTACCACTACACAGATATTTGTGCTAATTTGCCAACTACTAGACCAACTACTGCTACGACGCTTACCCGACCCACTACTAACAGACAAACACTCAGCTTGAGGACTCTCCTTGGGCTCAGGCTCTATGTCAGATTCAGGCTCCTTCCTGATTGTTACGTCAGACTCCTTCGCCTTCCAATACTTTGACTTGGTCTTTGCCCTTCTGACCCCGTCTTCTTTTGCTGACATTCGATCACTGATAGACCAGATGACGAGATCTCAGTAACCTACAAACAATGAATTAGAAAAAATGAATACCAAGGCGAGTTACACGGAAAGAAAGAAGGTAAGGTTACAAGGTAAGATAACACAGGTAAGTTCACAAAATACACAGCACGACAAGTGTTCTACTCCCAGTTGGTTGTACACAAGGTAACGTCTTTCGATCAGCTAATGAGTCCAGACTTCGGCAAAGACTTGTTACGATCCTTCCGTTGTCCTGCTCCGTCGACTTCAGTTGCTAAGCTGGAGAAGGGAACTCCGCTGTCTCCAGGTATGAGGATCTGGGCGAGAACGGCCACCGCTGCCGACAGTATGTGGGGGTCTGGAGAGCTTAATCACCAGGAAACCTCGCACTCTCAGGAACGTTTCGCTGCTACCAGAGAACGTGTGGCTTAGTGCAGCTTGCGCCTAAGTAAGATGCACGTTTATAATACAAATTACAAAGAACGCACACATAAATCAAGTAATTAAATAAGACCTGACTACACACAAACTTAGACACGAGGTCTCACGAATCCGTTCTTATATGCACGCACTAATGACCATAATGGAAACGTTCAGTGACCACACCCAAAACTCAAATATACGCACAACATTGAATGAAATACTAAATAACGCATATCACATAAAAACGTAAGTTTCTTTTTCTTTGCCTTTACTTCTCTTCCTTTTTTCATCTTCTCTCTTCTTCCTTCATTTCTGTATTATCAAATTTAAGCCATTCCGACTACCTCAATTATCAGTAACTCTTGAACAAGCTCACATCTACAAAAAAAAAGTCCAACGATCAAACAAATACAAAATTACTTCCTTATCTCATTTTCTTGAATAGTGGTAACTTCTGTAATAATAAATTTAAGCCACTGAGCTTGTTCACCAGTTACTGGTAATTGAGGTGTCAGAAGGCTTTATATTAACACTAAAAGCCACCACTCCTTGGGAGAAGTTGATGTAAGTAATAATTCCACATTTGTTAGTTAAAAATTTCTAAAATAACTCTTGACTTTTTGTAATTGTAGCTGAGGGCTTGTTTCAAGAGTTACTGGTAATTGAGCTAGTCACCCAGCTCTACCAAAAAAAATAATAGCCACGAGTTATTTTTGTAATTTTAGCTAACAAAATATAGAACTACGTACTTACCTCAGCTTCTCCCAAGTAATGGTGGCTTCCTTAGTATTAATATTTAGCCATTGTTGCTACCAGTGGCACTTGACAACCAACAAGCGGCATTTAGCAGCCCCGAACCCCCCCCCCCCCCAAGTTTTGAAATTACGTCTGGTAAAGGGTTTCAATGTCATAGTAACCAGTCGCAGTTACTATTGGGGACTTGAAAAACAAGCTTTTTGCAGGAATTATCTCACAATTTGGAGCCATAGTTTGAAGTAGGACTGTTTGCTGTTTTATGAAAGTGGGATCAAGCCTAAAAAGCCGTGTTTTTAGGAGAACAAAAAAAAAGATAATCACGCGTTTAAGGGGCATAAGTACCAAATATACATATGTAACATAATACCCGATTTTCAATTGTTCACCCCTAATAGTATCTCGCTTACTTCGCTCGATAACTAGTGGTGTGCTTGAGCACATATGGCAAGCTAGCTTAAAACTACACTATTATCAAACAATTGGTTTTAACTTCTAACACTTAAGCTACTAAAAAAAGTAGAGTTTTTTAATTATGTATACAGTAATGGGATCCATTACCATAGTAACCACTCCCTGCAACTGTTTTAATTGAAAAAAAACAACAACAACAACAACAAAAAGTCTCACTTTTCTTTGTGATATTCTTTAGCTAAGTAGTAGTTGTAACTCACAATACTTTCACACAACAAAAGCAAATATTGAGCGAGCCTGCCTGGTTAGGTTAAATATAACTATTTACCACTGTCACCTAGGTTCTGCCTCCATTGTTTTGGAGAGTGCTTTAATAGATTCTGTCAAGCTTAAAAATTACTCCTTGAAAAGGTATAATATTAGCTAATGTGTATGATTGATTAGTATTTATCATGCTTTCATTTATTTTACATCATTATACTGATATGTCAAATTTGTTTATCAAGTAATATTTAAACAATTTAAACACCACACAATACTGTAGTCATGGCATATGTGACCGCTTAATTGGCCAATTTAAATTGCTTTCTACACAGAATTATTGATACATAATATACTTTAGCTTAGTTGTGCAAAAAAGTAAATAGTAGTTGACCATTAATATATTTGACCGTCTACAGGAAAACCGGGCACAACGCGGCACCCTTCGAAAATTTTTTTTTTGCACTTAAGGAGTTGTCGGCGTCCAGGTATTGAGCTCTCCAAGTTTTATCGTCGTAGCTTAAGCCGTCCCCACTATAATAGACCCAACCGTTCATTTCCATCGGCTTGAAACAATACATTTTTAAGAAATTGATCGATCTTTTCTCGATATTTACGCACGCCGCGTTGTGCCCGGTTTTCCTGTAGAGGTCACATATACAGAATTACTACTCTCTTACCCAATTTCAGGAAAACTGATAACTTCTGTAGTATCCAATTTATGCCATTCTGACTACCTCAATTACCAGTAACTGGTGAACAATCTGGCAGCTCTACCAAAAAAATAAAAACATAGCCAGAGTTAATTTTGTAACATAAGCTCATGGGTGTAGGCAAAAAAAATTTTTTGGGGGTGCTTAAATTGGGAGGGAAAAGTATACATAGCTATTATGATGAAATGAGAGAATCACTACATGTGTTTTATGATGTAATGTTAAATAGTTATTTATATGATTATAGCTAATCATATGATCAAAAATGTCCAAATATTCTTTGTCGACTGGAATTTCGACAAACAAATTCATTTGCTATAGCTCTTAAATCAAGTTCATCTGTCTCATCAGTATGTGTGTGCAAAATCATACACCAATTAAGTCTGGTTTGCTGCATGGTACTCCTCAGCCATGTCTTCAAGCGTCTTAGTATGCTAAATGATCTCTCACTAAGGGCGTTTGTGGCTGGCATAACAAGAATAATCTTGCAAAGTTTTATCACCTCAGAATAAAACTCCTTTTCACACTTGCTTGAATTTTGTAGATAACCGATAATGATTTTCACTTTTGCTCCACCATGCTCACTCTTTATATCACTGGAGAGATTGCTATGCAAAACCACCAACTGTGTTTCCAACAGTTCACGATTAAAGTCACTTTCATAAAGCTCAAAACCATCATTATAATCATTTAGATTAGCTTCTTCATTGCAAAGTATATGTTCCAAATTAGCAAGAGTTTTATAGCCTTTCTGATCAAACTTGGATGTAATTGCTTGCATAACATAATCAATAACCTCAAAGTATGTGTGCTTGTACATGTCCTGGACTGATGTCTGATGAGATTGATCTGGAATGGAAGATCCTACTTCGTATCTTCTTGGTACTTTGCGTTGCCTTGGTAATTTTGGTTCATCAACATCAAGTTTCAGCTGCTTCTGCTCAACTAATTTCCAAAACAAAGAAAATCCTTCATCAGATCTGATTGTTTGCAAGGCAGTAAATGTCATTTTCACAACACTTTGTCCATCACAAGCTGACACCTTCGACCCTCGTAGTGTTGATGACAAATTATCTGCCATACATAATACCTTTTGACCTAGCTCAATACCAAACAGGAAATCAAAGGACTCCATTTGCTTTGCAACTCCACTAATACGTGCTCGCATCTCACTGTCCTTGCTTTCCTGATTAGCAACATACCATGTATCTCTCAGGGTTTCATAGTTATCTGAAATTGATATGAGCGCCTGAGCACGCACCGTCCAACGAGTGGGTGCAAGTAAACGTATTCCTGGTGAATCACAAGCGATTTCACCCTGAATTTTCTCAAAAAGTACCTGACGCTTTGGCGATTTTTCGATAAGCTTTGTCATTTCTTCCACATTGTCAAGTGTGTCCCTGAGGATCTTGTTATCTTGCACAGCTAGATTTAGGGCATGCCCATAGCAATGCGTGTAGAGGGCACGCTTTTGAAAGTAGTGCAGTAGCAACTCCAGACTTACTTCCTGACATAGCAGCAGCCCCATCATAGCACTGTCCCCGACACTTATCTAACGGAAGCGAAAACTTCAATAATAAATCTTCTATCGTTTGTACAATAGATTTAGCTGAAGTAGATTCAAGACTATGAAGGCCAATGAAATTTTCATGGCTATCTAGTTGATCATCAACATATCGAAGACAGAACACTAGCTGTTCAATATTAGATATATCAGGTGTTTCATCTACCAAAATAGCATATTGCCGACCAGATATTCTCCCAGTTAACTTTCTAAGCACGGCCAGAGCCATGATCTCAAGCACCTCATTTTGTATTGTAGGACTCGTGAATCGATCCTGTGCTCTCTTTAGCCAGGCCACTAGCTCCTGTATGTCTTCCGTATGAAGGTGTAGCAATTGCATAAGGTTCCCTTTAAGCTCACCACTGCAGTGAATGACATCACTGCCATGAATGACACACTAGCTCCTGTATGTCTTCCGTACGAAGGTGTAGCAATTGCATAAGGTTCCCATTAAGCTCACCACTGCCATGAATGACATCATTAATATAGTGACCACATATGTGTAGACCTTGTCTTGCAAGAAAACGTATAGAAGATAAAATAACAAGAATTTTTTTTCGATTATGTTCCATCTCCTGCGCATGTGCATGGCTAAGTATTTCATTGACTCCTCTTGCTTTTCTTCTTTCTCTCATAACCATATTAGCTGCAAACTTATGAGATTGTAATTGCTGATGTTTATCAAACTTTTGTAAAGCCTTTTGCCAATTACTGAACCCTGTTTCAGTAAAGACTTTATCCACATAGCCAGATATTGGCATTTTTCTTTGGATGGCAATGGTGCAGTCAAAACAAACAACAACATCCTTCTCTTGCACATAATGTATCTAAGAATACCGGCTATACCATGAAACAGAAAAACTTTGCTGCTGTTTGCCAAAAGTTTGCTTGGGGAAGTTTAATATAAGTTGATGTGGTCCAGCAGCAAGTGAATAGTTCAACTCAAGCTCACTATCCTGACTAGTTGAAGCCATTATTTTTTAGGTGAATCTAACACCCCACCTCTCTTAATTAACACCCATTGATATCTCTTGATGACACAGGTCCGAAAATTTGGGGGTGCTTGAGCACCCCCTTCTCTACACCCATGAAGCTAACAAATATGGAACTACCTACTCACTATTACGCCTGCTTTTTAGTTACAATTATTCACTTTTAACTGAATGTGAACACCCTTACCAATTTATGAAGATGAATTATCCAAAAGAATGCACACACCATTGGTGGTCCTTACTGACACACAGGCAAGTCTCTTCAGATTTTTTGAGTAATGTTTTGTATACAGGAGAGGCTGCCAGAAGTTACCAAATAGAGTTCTACCCTAGCTATGGCGTACTAATACAGTCACAATCAAAATAATGTCAATTTTAAAATTGACAATGAATACTGTCACTCTAATGAAGAAATTTATAATGAAATAGTTCAATTGTTTCATCAGTTATCCTTTTTTTTAATTAAAATGCTAACATTATTATTTGCTGGTGTAAAGGCAGCAGTTTACTTCCAGGAAGACTTTTTCAGTGGGGTCAGGAGAAAAATATTTTACACCTCAAATTAACCCTTTCGTTCCCAATCCCGCTTTAAAGCGGGTGAAGACCGGTTGGCTTCTCCGAATTTTTAAAAATAGTTACTTTATAGCTAGAACCTTCAGATTGCATACACAGGTGCCCAATGCATTGGAGAAGCATCTAAAATAGCTTTCAGCCAGGACTGCTTCGACAGTACCTCACAGCAGTTGCGTTTATTTCTTCCTCGGCAAAAAAAAAAAACATCGGTTCTCCGTCGAATTTTAAAAAAAGTTACCTTCTTCACAGCAGCTTCATTTATGGATCCAGTCATCTCCAGAGCTTTGTAGAAGCAGCAAAAAATTGCTTGAGCTCAGTAGCCTTCCATAACACATTGAAACAACCGCTTCTTTGCCGACCAAGACTTTGCGGTTGGACTTACTGTCTTCTCCATTTTTTATAAAATCGCCAGTTCAACTGGGGACCTCCCTATTACGTACAGTCTTAGGTAATGCTTATTACATCATAGGAAAAAAGTGAGCGTGTCGTGTGACCCCGGTAACTATGCAAAAAAAATTTTTTTTCAAAGTCATTTTTTGGAAGATGGCGTCTACAAGTTACAATGCGGTGCAAGTTTTAGACTTGCTTGATGCTGACTCTAGCGACTCAGGATCAAGCGGAGAGAAGGGAGACGACATCTAGGGCTATAGGAGGCCCTGTATCAGGGTTGGTGGACCAGACCCCGTCAACTCTGATACTGAAAATGGGAGTCAAGAAGATGATCGAGGTAAGCTTGTCTTTCTCTTGTCTTTCTCTTGAAAAATAGCAAGCTTCTGTTGTGGAAAGGACTTATTTATAGCTATATTGAGATAGAGTAAGCTGTTTAGCTATAATATATATATATTTCATTGAGTTTTGAGATTTGAAAGTGGCTTGTGGTTTTTTGAACAAATTCAAATTTTCAAAAAAATTAAAAAAATTTTTTACCACATATACTACTAGGACCAGATGTGAATGCAGTCACCGACCCCGATTACGCAGATGAGGCGACAGGAGCAGAGTCTTCCAGTGATGAAGGAGAGGATACCGGACCTGAGTCTTCCAATGATGAAACACGAATAGGCAGCAGGTTCCAGTGATAAAGAAGAGGAAGTGGCTCCTCCTGCTCCAAGTTCTGGACGTCCTCGCGGTCGGAGAAGGCGGGAACCGAAGAACAAGAGTCGGGTGGATGAGGTAGGGGGAGAGTGGCACACCCATTGATATTCCATAATCTTTTGTGTGAAGGACCACAGACTTTGATATTTGTGGCTGCTCCCCCTCCCCCCCTGAACATCCCAAAAGTTGTAATATGTATTGTTATTGTCGTTGTCGTTGTCAGTGTTTTTGTGGTGTTGTAGTGGAGCTTCGCACTCGATGTATATGTGTGTGCGTGGAGTTGAAATGTTATTCTGGCGCTTCCAGATCTAACCGGGGAGGGAACGAACTCGGGGGGGGAGGGGGGGGGTCTTTTCCAATCGGGGCTACTATGCCCATGTAAGTAGAATTTCATGTGTGTGTACACCAGTCAATTTATGTATAATACATTATACATTTATTTTTATGATCTGTATTCACCTGTATCTTCTTTTTTCTAGTGTGTGTGTGTGTGTATGTGTGTGTGTGCATTTGTGGAATGAGAGAGAGCAACCGTGGACAAACAGTATGTAGCGCTTCCGTATACAACCTAGGAGGGAACTCTGGATCTTTTTGGATCGTGACTACTATGCCCATGTAAGTTGAATTTCATGTGTGTGTGTGTGTGTGTGTGTGTGCACCAGTCAATTTATGTATAATAAATTATACATTTATTTTTATGATCTGTATTCACCTGTAGCTTCTTTTTTCTTGTGTGTGTGTGTGTATGTGTATGTGTGTGCGTGCATTTGTGGAAAGAGAGAGAGAGAGAGCAACCATGAACAAACAGTATGTGGCACTTCCGGATCCAACCTGAGAGAGAACGAACTCGGTCTTTTTCGGTCTGTGACATCATCCATGCCAAGTAAGTTGAATTTCATTTCAACTTACTGATATTTGGGTGTCCAGCTAGGGCTGGGGGGTTATGGTACAAGAATGTCAGTGAAAAGTAATGACGGGGGAGGGGGGGTTATGGTACAAGAATGTCAGTGAAAAGTAATGACGGGGGAGGGGGGGGGCAATTCAGCGAGGCCAGCTGTTATGTTACAAATATCATTGTTGTCTTGTGTTTTTTTGGTATTGTATGGAGGTTCCGGATCCTATGGGAGGGATCGTTCAGTCTGTGACACCATCCATGCCGAGTAAGTTGAATTCCACGTGTGTGCTTGTACTGCTTTTCATTTTCAAATTACACTTTCTCAATACAACGATTGTTCATACAGTGGGAGGCTAGCGCTGGGTTCCCCCCTAGAATTTTGGGAGTTGAATAGAAATGAACATTTAGGAAGCATTTATTTTAGTCTGATATTGTATCCCATTATGTTCCTATCATAACTGAGCCATTTAGTGCATAGGACCGAACACTGATCATCAGTGTGAAGTATAGACTCGTATGCAAAGATGTGCATCAAAGTAGTGTAGGTTCCAAAAAATGGGTGTGGCGAAGTACACTCGGAGCCCCACCCCAAACAAAAATCCTGTATGAAGCCGCATACAATACATCATAAGTTGCAATTATATAGGATCATGAATAATTTGTTGTTTGTATTACAAATATCTTTGTTGTTTGTGTTTTTGTGTATATGAAATTGTTTTGTAGTAGAGCTCGACGTCCGATGGCATACGTTCCTTGTGGACACTCATAGATGTCTCCTACATGATCACAATCAGCACCACACACAACAAACAACATATTTTATTGTTGAACTAATATAATATTGGTATATAATGCATCAAACAATATTATTTCTATTTTATTTTATTTTTTTATTGATGGGAAAAGTGGATTTTTTGGGGGGAAAAAAAATTTTTTTTTGAAATATTAGTAGATGGCTTAAATATTATTCAATTTTCTCAATCAAAAAATGAGGGGAATCCCAAACTCTTGGTCTATTTAGTGATATATGGTTGCTATGGGGTTTTCCCAGCCAGCATCGAGTTAAAAAAATAAAACGGTAATGCTCTATTCCGCGGTAGAAGATTAGATTTTTCCGCGCGCGTCAAAACAATTTGGGAACGAGAGGGTTAAACTTTACACTACAAATGGTAATCATAATTGAAGAGACTGGAGCACTGTGAATCAGCCTGCCTAATCAGAGTTAAGTGACTTCACGATGAATTTGAATAATTTTTTTTACACCATAGCAAACTGATTTCATCTCAGACAAAGAGTTCTATTATTAGCACACTTTGTCTCAGAATTTCATATTATAGTCTTGCTGGTGTCTGCACCATTTCTCCTGTACATCCATTATTTTTTATGTATTTACTTTAGACCGGTTGCCTAGCCAGTTAAGTTACTGGGCCTGCTGAATTATGCTCCAAAATTTTGGCATTCTTCTTCTTAATTATTCAAAATAATTGTGTTATTATTCCAAAAGAATAGTATAAGTACATCATATTATTTTTATTATTCTTTTATTATAGAAATAAGTTAAATTGTGTTGATTGCAGTACAGTTGAACTTCCAATAAAGAAGAAAATGGGAACATAGTTCAGCAATTAAACTTATATTAGTGTTTTTGTTAAAAGAAACAACAACATCAAGTAATCTGTTTTAAGATGAAAATTTTAATTTCACAATACCTTCTATAGTTGCTAATAACTTTATGTGGCTGTGATGCTCTAAATTTGAGTTTATATTTTCCAATTGCTTCTTTGGAACTTTTCAACTTCAGTGATAAGTAACAAATGAGTTGCCACCATCGTTATCATCTACTCATCCAGTTGATTCAAAAAGCTAAATTCCCTATCTCAGTCATTCATATGTGGAGCTATTTAACCTAGGCTTAAAAGTATGAGGTAACTGAATTTCATTCTGGAAGTAAGAGCAAAAAAAGGAGCCATTAAATATCACTCATTATACACTCAGTGTACAATTTAACCCCTTACAGCAATCTGACCTTGTATACACCGATGCCACACACACACAAGACACCAGATAAAGGAGAGCAAAACAAGTAGGAGACTGCTTAATGGCTTAAAATAATTGATATTGATAAAGAAAATTTCTCAAGTCATACTCATAATTATCAGGGATTCATATCGGATTTTTCGCTGGGGAGGGGAAAATTTTTTTTTGTGGAGTCCATAAATAAACAACACTTACGAAGCTATTAAAATCTATCTCAGAAGCTTATCTTGGACTTTAATTATTATAAAAATTTAGCTGGGGTAAAGCAATTTTTTTTGGGGGGTGGGGGGAAACATAATCTAGGGGGGAAATGCTAGGGTTTCCATTGTCAGTATGAAACCCTGATTACTTGCCAAATATAGGTGTAAAATGTAAATGGATTTACAAACATAACCAATTGCATTCCTGAGCTAGTATAGAGCTAGCTTTGGAAATCCCTTAAGAAAACTATTGACTACTGTAATAGTTTATGACCTGTTGTTAAGAAAATTACCACTTTACCTACAAGGATTGCTGATGCGACCAAATTACTGAGGATATTCCCTGTAAACACTACAAATGTAAAGAACCCTCCCCCCCCTCTTCTCCCTTCCCCTCCCCAAACAGTTTATGTACCACCATAAGTTTAGGTGTGCACAAACGCCGAAGAGGATCTGGTCCCAAGAGAGCTGGCAGGGAGGTTGGCAGAGGGAAAAATGATACAAAAAAGTTAAGTCGTAAATGTAAAAGCATCACAAGCCCCAGATAAGTGTGTCCTCGCTTTCCTTTATAACCTCACACTATCATCATTACAACAGAGCAATTATAAATATTCGTCATTTTTTGCTATGAAATGGAGGGCCACTATTACAATTTGGGTACAAAATTACCCACATTCCACTTTCTCCATCACCCTCCCTTACCATTAAAATTCCTGTTAGACAAACTGTCCAAACAATGTCTGGCCGAATTTAAATATGTACCCATTTCTCAACTCTCATACAATAATACGGGATATAACAAACTTCCAGCTTTCAATGATTTACATAACCTGGTTTACATTCCTCATATACTTCGTCAAAAATGTCAGCTACCTTGAACAGGAGATTTTTCATTTTGAAGTATATTTTAGTTAGCTAAATACTTGTCACCAGAATAGAGATTCTGATAATCAAATTATGTTTTTAATTTTAAATTGCCCTATACAAACTTTAAAGGTTTTTTTTTTTTTTTTTTTTTTTGTACAAAATCAATGACTGAGCAAAGTAGGCTGTTACACACATGATATATACTTTGGAAATTATTTGATAGTGCTGGAAAGTATAAGCTAACTTTTCATTGAAAATATGCAGTTATTTTTTTCCTACTTAATGGCTATACACTTACACTAATAAAAAAATATCATAAATATTTACCTTAGATTCCACTAGCATGAGGAATATCCTTTAGTAAATCATCAAGTCCCTTTTTCCTTGGTCTTGATATTAAAAAAGAAGCCAAACACCGGAATGCAGTTAACGTATGGGCTTCTGAGAATGTGAGGAAAAAGGATAAAATGGCAGTTAAACTTTTAATACATAAGATTACCTGTATCATCAGAGTCAATATCTTAGTGCTTGTTTCAGTGTTTTGCTTTTTGACAAAGGAGCAGCAGAATACTCTAATATTGCTGGTTCCCACAGAGTCCCATGCTTCAGAAAAAAACATCAAAGCTGGTATCAACACCTACGATGAGGTCAAACTCGTACATAATCTAAAATATAAAGAAAACACACGTAAACTTTAGACCAGTACGATTAATGATGATAATAATAAAAATAAATATAATATATTATAAAAAAGGTAATAGTCTGCACATGATCTATTCAAGACAATATGGCAACCACATTTGTTGACAGTGCCAACATAAGGTAACAATAACAAATAAATAAATAAAAACCAAGAAACCAAAGATCTTACATATTTTGGTTTCTTGAGGTGGGGATATCTTCCAAGGAGATCTTCGGGCCTAGATCCACTTAAAACTGCTTCACGCCTCAATGTCAAGGTTCTTTTAATCAAACTTTGTACCACTTCCTCTTTCGGCTTTCCTTTAAGAAATTCTTCTCGTAATAGTTCCTCGTTACGTTCTGTAGAGATGTCGTCTTCTAGTATTTTTTCGCTTATAGTTTCCTCTTCCTATTGCTCCCAACAAGGCTTACTGAAGCTGCCATAGTGCTTAACCGTGAATCAATTTACAATGAACGCTAGCGGTATGAATCGTCAATAGAGCCTATTGAAGGGGTGTGGTCCATTGAGCGGAGTTCGGATAATCGACGTATTCGGTTAATCGACGTCCGGATAATCGACGTCCTACTGTATATCCATTAGTCTCTGAAAGGCACTTGGGGCATTGCATAAGCCAAAGGGCATTTTCCTGAAATGCCACTTGCCAAAGGGGCAAACAAATGCAGTTTTTGGTCTGTCTTCTGCACATACTTCCATCTGATGGAACCCCTTGGTGAGGTCAAGCTTTGACAACACTTTAGCATGCCCAACCTTACTCACCACCTCTTCAAAACTAGGGATATAATAAGGCTCGGTGACTGTAACTGAGTTTAGTTTCCTATAGTCCACACAAAGCCTAATCTTGTTATTGGACTTTCTGACTGGTACTAATGGTGAAGCCCATGGACTGTCTGAACGTTCTATGATTCCAGCTCTCTCTAAGGATTCCAACTCATCCCTCACAACTTCTCTCAGTGCCATTGGCACACTGTAAGGTGGTTGTGCCACTGGAACAGCATCTTGTGTGTCAATGTGCAACTTGACTAAGTTTGTCTCCCCTGTCTCACTGCTCACCACACTCTGAAACTCATTCAGCACCTGCTCCAGCTCTGTTTGATCGAAACCCACACACACACCGTTCAACTTATTATTTTCTTCCTCTTCACTGTCTTCCTCTACCACAAGGTCAAGCCTGTTGACTGCCACACTTTTTCTTTCATTATTAAAATAATATGGCTTGAAATACCTGTTATTCTGGTCATTATTATAAAGTAGGTCCATGATAATCATTTAGTGACGTAATATTTTTTTATTTTTACCAGGTGCTGGAATATGTCTAGTGTGTGGGAATCTAGGCTCCGAAGGACTGTCGATCTCGCACACGTTGAGGAAGACAGCTTATAATGCGCTGCCAACTGACGCCGAAGCAAATCTCCTTAAATGAATTTAATTTGATGTTAGAACAGACTGACTACAAGAATGATGGCGGGTGGTTTTATATTGAACGCACAACTCCACCCACAGGAAATGAAAGATACAGCGCAAACAACAACTCCTGACCAATCAACGCACACTCACAACGTGACCATAAAAGGTAAAACATACAAACTCAAAACGTGACCATAAAAGGTAAAACATACAAACACCACGATGTCTGCAAAACAGAATATTTAAAGTAACATAAATGTCTATGCATAAGTCTTTCACAATCTTCTCTCTTCTTCTTTCTCTCTATCTTCTTCTCATGAATGTGGGCTTCCTTGTCTTGGGGAGCCCACATCTCCCCCCGCCTTCTAGAGGTGGGTGGCACCGCCACTGGAACCGCCCGACCCATCATGGCAACAGCTCAGCTCATCCGCCACCACATTCAATGCACCTCGTCTATACTCCACCACGAAATCAAATTCAGTCAATCTCAGGGACCAGTTGTAGATAAGTCTATTTTCCTGGTGACCCGTCTTTAGTGACATCAATCCCTTGTGGTCTGTAAGCACAACAAAATTCCTCCCATACAAATAATAGGCAAAATATCGAATGGCCTCGAAGATAGCCAACCCCTCCAACTCCTGCGCACTATAGCGCATCTGTGCACCTCTCAGTTGACGTGAGAAGAATGCCACTGGCAGAATATCCCCTTCCCTCTTGACCGATAGCACTGCACCAATACCCGATCCACAGGCATCACACTCGAGAACAAACACATCATTCACACACGGAACACACAACGACACAGATTGACATAATGACATACACAACTCACTGAAAGCCTCCAACATCGGCTCAGATCACCGTAGCTCCCCTGTCTTCGCCACAGACGTGTGGGGGATCAGAACGGACGACCACCTGTGGAAGCCTGCAATAAACCGCCGATAATACCCCACCAATCCCAAGAAGGCACGAAGCTGCCTCCGGGTCCTAGGCAAGGGATGATTCTTCACCGCCCCTACCCTCGCTGCCGGCACACTGATAGCACCATCACCGACAAGATGACCCAAGAACTCCAAGGTCCTCCGTCCAAAACTGCGACTTGCTTCTTTTACCAGTGAGCCCCGCCTCACGCAACGTCCCCAACACTACTCTAACATGCTCCAAATGATCCTCTTAACACGCTGAAACAATCAATATGTCGTCAATATATACCTTCACAAAGTCAACGCAATCCACCAAAACACAATCCATAAGTCTTTGGAACACTGAAAGAGCATTCGTAAGACCGAATAACATCCTCCTGAAGTGATAGTTGCCAAAGGGACAGACAAAGCTCGTTTTATCCCGATCCTTCTCGCTCACCAGTACCTGGTGGAACCCTTTCGCCAGGTCCACCTTTGACAAGACCTTACCCCGTCCTACCTTCTCAAGCATCTCCTCGAAACTGGGGATACAATATGGTTCCTTCACCGTGATGTTATTCAACCTTCTGTAATCTACGCACAATCTTATCCCTCCATCCGACTTCCTCACTGTTACTAGAGGGGACGCCCAACAACTTTCACTCCTCTATTATTCCGCTTCTCTCCTAACTCAACAATTCCTCTCTGACTTCTCTCTAATCCCTAACGGGACTGAATACGGGGCCTGTCTCACAGGTTCACTCTCACCCGTATCTATGGTAATCACGACCCTCTCTGTACTCCCCGGCACATCCGAAAACACATCACTAAATTCACTCAACGCTTCGTTCATCTCACTCTCATTATACCCTTCACAAATTCCATTCAATTTACTCCTCTCCTCACACTGCTCATCTAACACAACATCTAACCTGTTAATCACAAACTCTCTCTGTATGCCTTCAGGCAATTCACGTGGACTACTCTTGCATGCTTCTCTGAACCAATCTTTCCAATCTTGTAATTTACATCTCCCTTTCTCTCCAAAACCTTATATGGCCCTCCCAAGAGTCGGCCAGCTTACAGGTCATTACCGGCACACGATACAATACCAACTCCCCCTCCTTGAACACCCTCAACTTAGTACCCCGATTCAAATAAGCCATTCTACTCTCACGTCCCTTCGCACTCTTAAGGGCAGCACAATCCCTCATTCTTTCCAATCTCTCAGCAGCTATAATTACCCACTCACACACACTCAGTTTCTCATTCTCCACCTCGTACAACCCGTGGTAAAGGGCGTCCAAGGGTGTCCTAACACGGAACCCATACACTAGATCAAAGGGGCTGAACCCCGAGTCTGCATGCGGCATCTGGCGCAGTACAAACAACACAAAACTAATCTGTCCTACCCAATCTACCCCATCATCAATACACTTGCCCAAAATGGCCTTAAACGTGCCGTGCATTCGTTCCACAGCCCCATTACTTTCAGGATGGTGTAGGTGATAGGGCAGAATTAGCTGTAGCAATCCCGATGGAAAGAATTGAAGTGATGATGACGGAGTCTATACGTAGCGCATACGTAAGGTTGGTGGAATTGTCTGAGCTGGTACCAGTCAGGGTGGAGTTAGTCATGGTTGAGACAGAGTTTATAGCTGCTCCAATGACTTCACAAGTACATCTTCATTCCTCACCCTGCAAGTATAATAGAAGGATGTTATTTGAAGTGAAGTTATAGCACAGAGACCCGTTTGTCCACCTGCTTCGCGGTAACTGGTAGATTTTTTTTGCGCCAAAGTTAATTGATCCGGGTAGAATTTGAGAGCTGGCCATGGTGAATAGATTGCTCGGGTTACCTGCGGTTCTGAGGTAATATACTGAATGATTAAACGACCACAGGTTCTGGTGGCAGGGCACCCTTAACAGATATGACTTACAGCAATACAAATTTGAATAATGTATTCATTAAAAAAAAAATTCATGACATTTATTTTTCAGGACAAGTACGACTATTGTGACAAGGCTGACTACAAATCCTGCACATTCTCTGTCTCTTCAATGGAGGAGCAACTTCAAGTAAACATATATCAGGAGGAGTGGTTTCATTGTCTTCTAAAGAAGTTCTGATAATGGAGAACGAGTAGTAGCACGACTATTAGGCTGAGCAACTTCAGGATGAGGGCAAGTAATATCTTTGTCATTATCTGGACAAAAGGGACGAATCTTGTTAAAATAAATACCACTGACGTTCTGCAGAAAGTCCTTTTGGGATAACACATGGAAAGTCATCAGAATTTACTTGCTGTGATTTTTTTAAATTGTGAATTCCACATACTCCGAGTCTGAATACCATGTTCAGACTTGCTAACTTCAAATTGATGATACTTTTTTAATCAATGGTATTTTCTTCATTATTGGAGCCAGAAAACTAGTCCAGTCATAAACTGGAACAAAAATGGATCCATTGTCAGTCCCCACTATCTGCGCTATGTTGCATACTGCTGAATCATTGATTGTTTGTGCAATATCCTTCAAACATCCAACTTTCGTTTTTCGAAACTTTCTTTTAAGCAAGCCAAAACACCAATCAGGAGCAAATTAGTATGGCCAACTATTAAAAATGAGAGTGATTTTTTCGTGACTATTTGTCAAGCACCTCCATGTCAGATACTGTAGCATGCATGCATTCTTGTTTTGGCCAACACAGTTGACACAGTGAAGGTACACTTCCTTCTCTCCAAACCCGTGATGCTCAAAGAAGTAATGCAGTTGACTCACTACTGTATTGCACCTTTCCCACAATCTACAGAATCATCAGTGAGAAAATTTATCTGCCTTGGTATAGCCTCACAATGTACGCCAAAAATACTGCATTTTCGCGGAGTGAGAATGAAAATGGGTCCTGGTTTGCAACGGATCAGAAGGGAAATGAACTTGCTGTGCATAGACGAAGGAGTAATGGCAGGAATATTGCAATCTGGAGCAGGTGGGAGAAAAACTTCATTGCTGGTAAAATGATCACGGACACTCTTTTGCACAGATCGTTAGTTGTTTTGTAAAATGATCGTTCCAATTGTACAATGTAAACATTGTTTTCAGCTTTTTCAATGTTGAGGATTTCTCTACACCTGATCGATTAGATGCTTTCATAATTGCCCCACTGTTTTGTGGGCATACAAAGTAAAGGTCTGTCATAGGCTTCATTATCAAAATTGATGGAAGAACCGAACGCCATATTTTGCAAAAAGTAGAGTATGCAGCAGCATGGATGTTATCAGTGGAGGATGAAGCATCAGCATATGTTTTCCAAATTTCATGTTTGGATAGACTAGACGGTAGCAACTTCAAGTCACAACTTTTGTACCCTGGAATACGACCAGGCAAAAGGATTGCATGTTGGACGGCAGGGTTTCATCTAGTGGGGGTGCAGGGGGGGGGGGGAAACTTCCCCCCCAAAGTCCTCAACTTCCCACCCAAATTCCTCAACTCCCTCCCCAAAAGAAAATATTCAGATACATGTCATCTTAAAATAATTGTGAGTGGAAAAAAATTGTGAGTGTGTGTAAAAGTTTAAATGGCAAGCATACCCGTAGCCAGGGAGGGGTTCGAGGGGTTCGGTCGAACCCCCCTTTAGAGCGACCGGAAGCAAATATTTTAGCCACACCCCACATATAACTTCTGGAATATCATCGTCTGTTCAATCGTGCTGAACCTGCGCTTGAATTCTCTGCTGTTTCTGGCCTAGTCTGAGTCTAAGTGACCTAATAAACATTCAGCTCCATGGATAAAAAATTTCGCTATCATATCAGCATTAGTAAAGCTTGCTACGTTACATTCTTTATAAAGTGTACGTAACACTTTAGTAAGAATAATAGCACCGGTAAGCGTGCGATTCGATATTAATAGCACAAGCAACGGATTTTTTCAACAGATTAGAAAGGGAGTCTTCGAGCCTTCGGAAGTGTCTGAGAAAGTTAAACCTCAAATACACATATAGTAAGTCCACTATCTAGTGTAGCTACACAGCAAATGATTAAAAAAAACTGGCTGCGCACTTACTCTTACTTAAGCTACGGTGTCGTTTCACTTTGTTCCGTGCTATTTCACTTAGTTATAGCGATTTTTCCAATGCATTTCGAACAGACAGTTTACACGCCGTACTATTAAATAATTTGTAGAACGAATACGGCATATTAATGTGCACTGTTTATATACAGCTCACCGTAATGGATAGAAGCCTGGTTACATGAGAATAATACCGCTTTTCTCTCGAATATCAACATTGTTTAATGAATTTTAGTTTGAAGTAGAATAACAAATTATTAGCTTTAGTGCACTTATCTTTTGTTTTTTAGTATTGTAGAAGAATTAATGTGGAAATAAAAGTAGGTGTGGCTTTTTGCATCTTAAAATCCGAACCCCCAATGCGAACCTCTGGCTACGGGCCTGGCAAGTCTGCGCTTTTTCTGGTTCTTCCAGTGTTCTACTATTGTTTCTAGCTCTCTATAACTTAATTTCTCAGGACCTTCAATGGAAACTCGCATAGCTTGATCAAGAGTTTCTTCACTGAGCCTGCTTCTCAACCTTGTCTTTACAAGCTTAATGTCACTAAAGCTTTTTTTTACAGTTGCTGTGGTAACTGGAAGTACCGCACAGAAAGAAGCCAAATGTTCAAGGTTTGGAAAGCCAGCTTTCAGTGTGTGATTTGTTAAAAGATCAGATAAAACACCAGAACATGAAGATTCTCAATAGTTGGTAAACAGTATCCGCCGAAAGATTTTCCATTCTGCCACAGTCTGTTGTTCATCTATATCAGGTACTGATAACTTCATCTGTCCTTTAAAAATGAAACTGTGCACCAATTAGAAATCATCAAACACTAATACACTAAGAGTTGAACCTGTAAAGTCAGAGGCTACCTTCCCCCCCAAACCAAAAATCCTAGATGAAACCCTGGACGGCATAGTTTAACAAAAATTGGACGGTGTTTTGTATGGAAAGAAATGACAAAGCATGTTTGGGCAAATGCTTTGTATTTCCATAAACTCGTGGTATTGGACCAAAACTACTCAAATGATGCATTAGGTTCTTGAGGCGCATATCACCCACAGTGTGCAAAAATCTAAAAATAATTCTACAATTTTTCTCACCCTGATGGTTATATTGGCTGTATTTTTATCTTGCGTTCAGTTGGTTGATGACGTGATACTACGGACATTTGGGTACTACAATTAGAAAAAGCATTTAACTGTCCAAGTACAACCAAATCCAATTCAGTATTCAAAAGAGAAGCAAAGTTCAATCGAATTTCAAGTATGTGCTTTTCAAAAAAATTTTGTGAGCAGCGAAGTTGGCAACCACAACCATTTGCAATAAACTAGATATGAGTTGATCTTCTTGAACGTCATTTTCATAAGGTTCTACAATAATGGCTGGCGAGAGGGAGGTCTGATGAGCACATGCCAGTAAATCTTCATTGTCAGCATCATTTTCCAAAGATTCACACTCAAACTCGCTATCATTTATGCCTCCTGTGGAATCTTCACACACTACTTCTGTATCAATATTTTCCTCTTCATTTCCATAGTTCACTAAAATATCACATTCCTCTACACTTTAATCCTCTTCCATTACAAATTCAACATCATTATTACCTTATAAAAATACACATTGTTATTATTGTTTTTTAAAGTATTGTGCTAAACTAACCTCTCTTCTCATTGTCATCATCAAAATAGTCAGTTATAATGTCTAGCAGTGACTGCTGATCTTCCTCACAAAAAGGGATCAAAGTGTTAACTGCCTTCACAGCTTTGGATGTGCTTGAAACCTAAAGGCATATGCATGTCTCTTTGTATGCTTCTCCACCAAGGCCGTTCACATAGAACTGGTATCTGATGTGACCAGCGAAGCCTTCCTTGCAGATCTCAAAAGATTTGTAACTTGAAGAGGATGCCCTAATCACCTCCAGTCAGACAACGGGTCAAACTTTGTGGGGGCCAACAACATGCTGAAATATATTCATGCCTTCTTGTCAGAGAAGACTACTCAAATAGCCATCATTAGCTTTGCTACATCCCAAAGAATCGAATGACATTTCTCTCCTGAAAAAGCCCCTTAATTTGGAAGGCTCTGGGAAGCAACTGTGAAGAGTTTTAAATTCCACCTGTTGGTGAGCAGCGACTGACCTTTGCCAATTCACATAGGTCCCGCGGTGGAAAAGGAGATTGAGATGTTGAATGCTGGTATTATTGTTCCGAGTGAGGCTGAATGATTGATTTCAGTAGTGCCTGTCAAGAAAAAGGACGGCTCCATCAGGCTCTGTATAGACTATCGGGAGCTTAGGCTTAAATGGTTACCTGCACTTCAGGAGATTTTATCACAAGTTAGTCCCAGTAAGATTGTTTCCAAGCTTGATCTGATGTCTGGCTTTTTACCAGATTGCCATGGATGAGGACAGTATGGACCTTACCACATTCAATTGCCCCTATGGAAAGTATAAGTTTGCCAGGATGCCGTTTGGGCTTAAGAACGCTAACAATATATATTATTGTAGAAAGAAATAATATTAGTCAATAAAAGTAATAATTCACATTTTCTTGGTGTGCAAATATATATATTATTCATCCATCACAACAGTAACAGGGATAGAAAAAAATTGCACCAAACAATCCCGAGAAGTTGAAGTTAACACACTGAAACTGCTTCTAATATCTACCCGCTACACCAACCTTCCATCAAGCTCTCTAAAGACACCAAAGCAGATTCTTCCTTCAAGTCACAGCTGTGAGCCTTGATATATCTATTCTAAATGAGTGACTCCAGGAGCCTTTAATATGCCGCCACTTCTTCATCGTCTAGGACCCTCCAGTACATTCCAGAAGTCTTGTACTCTTCTGTGACTGCCACCAGTTCTCTTCTCTAAGTTATGGTACTCACTAGCTATTTTACCCTGTTCCAGTTAGAATATTGGATAATTATGATAGCAACAGGAGGAAGTACAAAAAAATATGAGAGGGAGAAGAGACCCAGATAACTCAGAGGACCAGCCTTATATTGGCCAGACCTCCAGAGAGACACATGACAAAAAAAAAACTGACCAATAGCACACAAACAACACATAGAGCACATGCATGAGGAGAAAGTTCTAGAAGGTACTTGGAAGGAAGGGTATCACAGGGGCGTAGGAAACATTTTTAAAGTGTAGAGGCCATTAAGCTACACCAGCCACGCCTACCAATTGGGTGTGGTCTATATAATTAAAATATAATCAATGAAAATGAATAGTGTAAACACATAATTTTGTTTAGCTAGCTAATCAGTGTCCAAGTCAGTTAACCCTTTCGTTCCCAATCCCGCTTAAAAGCGGGTGAAGACCGGTTGGCTTCTCCGAATTTTTAAAAATAGTTACTTTATAGCTAGAACCTTCAGATTGCATACACAGGTGCCCAATGCATTGGAGAAGCATCTAAAATAGCTTTCAGCCAGGGCTGCTTCGACAGTACCTCACAGCAGTTGCGTTTATTTCTTCCTCGGCAAAAAAAAAAACATCGGTTCTCCGTCGAATTTAAAAAAAAGTTACCTTCTTCACAGCAGCTTCATTTATGGATCCAGTCATCTCCAGAGCTTTGTAGAAGCAGCGAAAAATTGCTTGAGCCCAGTAGCCTTCCATAACACATTGAAACAACCGCTTCTTTGCCGACCAAGACTTTGCGGTTTGACTTACTGTCTTCTTTTTTTTTTATAAAATCGCCAGTTCAACTGGGGGCCTCCCCATTACGTACAGTCTTAGGTAATGCTTATTACATCATAGGAAAAATGTGAGCGTGTCGTGTGATCCAGGTAACTATGCAAAAAAAAATTTTTTTTCGAAGTCAATTTGGAAAAATGGCGTCTACCAGTTACAGTGCTGTGGAAGTTTTAGACTTGCTTGATACTGACTCTAGCGACTCAGGATCAAGCGGAGAAGAGGGAGACGACATCTAGGGCTATAGGAGGCCCTGTATCAGGGTTGGGGACCAGACCCCGTCAACTCTGACACTGACAATGGAAGTCAAGAAGATGATCGATGTAAGCTTGTCTTTCTCTTGTCTTTCTCTTGAAAACTAGCAAGCTTCTGTTGTGGAAAGGACTTATTTATAGCTATATTGAGATAGAGAAAGCTGTTTAGCTATAATATATATATATTTCATTGAGTTTTGAGATTTGAAAGTGGGTTGTGGTTTGTTGATCAATTTCAAATTTTCAAAAAAATTTAATTTTTTTTGCCAGAATGTACTACTAGGACCAGATGTGTATGCAGTCACCGACCCGATTGTGAAGAGGGATTGTGAAGAGGACTCAGATGAGGCAACAGGAGCAGAGTCTTCCAGTGATGAAGGAGAAGATGCCGGACCTGGCGAAGTACACTCGGAGCCCCACCCCCCCACCCTCCCAAACAAAAATCCTGTATGAAACCCCATACAATACATCATAAAGTTGCAAATATATAGGATCATGAACAATTTGTTGTTTGTATTACAAATATCTTTGTTGTCTGTGTTTTTGTGTATATGAAATTGTTTTGTAGTGGAGCTCGACTTCCGATGGCATATGTTCCTATTGGACACTCATAGATGTCTCCTACATGATCACAATCACCACCAAACACAACAAAGAACATATATTATTGTTGAACTAATATAATATTGGTATAAAGTACATCAAACAATATTATTTCTATTTTTTTTTTTTATTAGGCCACACCAAATTAATTTGTTGTTGCTCGGGCGAACTAGGCTGAGATGTAGGGTCGGTAGGTAGGGGAAAAAAAACAAAAAAAACATGAATATCATTTTAAAAAAAAAATGAATATAATTAATTAACGTGTCAATATTACTTTATTGTTCATTCGACTTGACGTCTTTTCACATTGTTTGGGTGAGAAACTTTATTAGTCTTGCCTTTAGATTGGCATATGCAGCAAAGCGGTCGGACTACCCCATAGCTTCTTTTCAATTCTGCTACTCCTTCTGTTACTAATCCTTCATCCTTTCCACAATAATAGCACACTGGAGGGAATTTGACAAGTGCAGCATATGAAGCTTCCATAGGGTCCGCACAAGAAATGTTTTCTTTTACCACAATTGTGTCATGAAATGGCGAGTTTGGATAGAAAAGAGTTGAACCAACACCAAAGGCAGATGTAGCCATGTCAATGACCATGTGGCATAGATAAAAGAAATTTTGAAATTTTTTTTTTTTGTAATAGATATCTAATTAAGTGAAATAATATTATTTTGAAATTTTTTTTTTTTTTTTAAATCAGAAAAAACAGGGTAGGTAGGGCCCGAGCAACAACAAATTAATTTGTTATGGCCTTATTGATGAGAAAAGTGGAATTTTTTTGGGAAATTTTTTTTTTTTTAAAGTAATAGTAGAGGGCCTAAATATTATTCAATTTTCTCAATCAAAAAATGAGGGGAATCCCAAACTCTTTGTCTATTTAGTGATATATGGTTGCTATGGGGTTTTCCCAGCCAGCATCGAGTTAAAAAAATAAAACGGTAATCAAGGCCGTATTTTTTTACATGTAACCCCCCTTTCAAATTAATGATATTCATAGAAGTCTGTTGATTGTGAGGTTGAAGTAACTTGACAATGAAAAGGCAGTGCCAATTCAAAGATATTCGATTGTTTTTTTAAGAAAAAGTTAGCTGGGGAAGGAGATGGTTAGCATATTATCATGAGCTAGACATTGAAAAGTAAAGATTGTACTATATATCATTCATTATGTTTAGATCATGAGTTAAAAGAGGTACTAGTCCAATTTCCATCGGATGAATCTGAAAATAATGTAGTTCCTTCTAGCTCTCTTCAGAGATCAGATGTTTTGCTAGAATCTACTCGCTGTGCTATATAGTTTTAATATAATGGTTTGTCTTTATGTCCATTTTCTTGATAATGGATGTTAGTTAATTAAGAGGTGTGGTTTGGGTGTGGTCAGATTGTAACCCCCCTTTTGAACAGTCTGCCTACTGCCCTGCGGTAATACACTATTCCGCAGTAGAAGATTAGATTTTTCCGCGCGCGTCCAAACAATTCGGGAACGAAAGGGTTAATTGAAATTTGCCAAAAATACTCTTTCTGTGGGTGTTTTCTCTGATAAACTCATTTCCAATGTCAATTAAGTTCAATTCATCAGTGCGATCTTGGTGAACATTCAGCATCATGGTACTATTAAGCCGAGTCTGGGTCATTGTAGATCTTAAATATGACTTCACTCGTCGCAAACTGCTGAATGACCGTTCACTGCAAGCATTGGTGGCTGGCATGACAACAATCAATGATGCGAGGGAACAGACCTCTGACATCAATGCTCTTTGAGAGTCATTCAGCTCTCTGAGATACTGAAGAACGGAACAGAGATTGTGACTTTGGCTGTTATCAGGTATACTACTGGACAAAATGGAAATCCTTGAGGCTGATGGGGCTCAAGCGGCAGAAGACCCATACTATCGGGAACAGAGCTTGAGGAACTCATTTTTAATTCCGAGTAAGTATTAGCAGCTGTAAATTTGTTGCGCATGCACGGTAAACGAATCCAGTAGTGTGTCGACCATTTCCATTTAACTCCAGTAGAATAGTGTAGCGGCCATGGCCGCTACGATTCCTACGCCTATGTATCAATCTGAGGGTGTTATATTACATTTAACAAACAGTAGAATCAATTGCTCAAGTTCTTACACTAGTGGTACAAAGCTTTTCTTGGTAATTACAGCCAATTATTCAGAATGGATGTACCAGTGTTTTTATTGCTTCCACTTGTTGACCCACTTATTGCTGATAAGTAGCTAAGTAGCTTGCTAGTAAATTAGACAGGGTACTTGAGCCAGTTGCCCAGACAAAGAACATTTTAATAGAAAATGGCAAAAGTATATATAATATAATATTATTATGTATGGTCACTCCAACTCAACGTGGACATACTATAGTAGGGATACTACCATCACAATGAAAATTTTTTATGTTGATTACAATAGCATTGGAGACATTAAAGGGAGAGAATATTGTATGTGGTATTAGACACTAAAATGACCCAGGTAATGCACTTGGCAAACCTTAAACCAATTAAGATCACATGGCTGTATGCGCACCGCAGACCCTGCCCGGTTTTTACGTATGGGCTTCGATGTTTTCCCACATTTGAGCTACTTATTACCTTAAGTTTACTCGATAAAATGAAGGAAAAAAAACTATGGCAGGTTCTTATATGGCTGTATTCAATATATGCCAACAAATCTCTCGTAGTTTATTGTTATACGAGCTTTTCTAGTTGTGTGTTAAAACTGGCTGAAAGTTGCTGAGGGTGATTCAAAGCAGGACTGCCGCTGCACCCCTCCACAAGTAAGTCTGATTGTTGTGCTTAAGCGTGGTATTTAAACTCAATTCTTACTTTCTTGGTGTGACGAACTTCTGAAGAATTCAACAGCAATGTGAAGAATCCAGTACCGTTGTCGGAGGATTTGGTGACCCCCAGAATTTGGTGATCGGGTGTCACCGTATTCCAGTAAACGGTGACCTGGGGGTCACTCAGAACTAGGAATTGGTGACCCCGTTAGGATCTCGTGACCCCGGGCACATGGTGCTACTCAAAAGTATGGAGAACGAGTTTGAATACATTTATGGCTTCTTGACAAGTGGTACTTATCCGCCAGACATGATAAAGGATAAAAAACGAAATTTCCGCCGTAAGGTTAGTAAGTAACAAGATTGGTTAGGCTTTTGAATTTGGGCTAATTTTGTACGAATTCTTGCTTTGTGTTTAGCCATAGGTACTACTTAGATTCTGTAGCAACATTCTTTCTTAAGATATATCTGTCCCAGCCTAAGTCAGCTTTGCTATTCATCAACCAACTAAATAACTGCCAATACCTATACAGGGGCGGATGTAGGATTCTCAAAAGGGGGGCTCTTTATATAATGCATGGTGGTGGTGGAGGGGAGGGGGGGGAGGAAGGATACAAAGCATGTGTAACTCCAATGTTATGTATTCCTATTCTATAATGAAAAATAAAATAACAAATAAGTACAGATATGTGAAACACCAACTGAATTGTAGCTTTTGCTGGCTATAGCTATTTCTAGCAATTCCATATTACTATTTATCCCAAAGTCAACAGCCAACCATTCTGCTATGGTTTGATAGCTTAACTACTGTAGCTAGCTATATTTTTAAACATAGGAATTCACTGAAATGAAGCAAGCTTGTTACTATTCATTCTAGCATATATTAACTTTAAACTTATTAGGAGGCTTTGGAAAAGCATCAAAACTTCCCTGAATATTGAGTAGTCAGTAGCTACAAGGCTACTTCTATTCTCTCCTGTGTAGACATTCGAGATTAGTAATTCCTGACTCCGCACAGCAGGCGCATGCGCATCATTACGACGGGAATAAAAATATAAAAAATTGGAGGGCTGGTAATTTTGCTCGTCTTCATTCAATTTAGCTGCCCGAAATTCCTCGGCTGTTTCTGAAAAAGGGGGGCTCTAGCGACACCTGTCGAGCCCCCCCTAAATCCGCCCCTGCCTATAGAAAATATCAAGTTTTTTTTCAATAACAATGGTACAGTATACAAAGCTTGAATAGCAATGAGTGCAATAATTCTATATATTATAAAATGAGTGCAATAATTCTATATATTATAAACTGATATATTATATATAATAATGAATATAATTTTTTTGTTGTTGTTTAGCACTTAGTTACTCAGTAAAACTTAAATTTATCTGCTTTAGATCAGGGATAATTACAAATGTGAAGATGGTTTATTGTATTTCAAGAGCCTCTCAAGGAAATCTGACAGTAGCAGTAATCAATGGAGAATTGTTGTTCAAAATAATGAAGAGAAAGACAAAATAATGAAAGCATGTCATTCATCCAATACAGGTAATTTGGTTTGAAGTCTATTTTGAAATGATTGGTTGTAAAATTCTTGTTAATATTTACTGTATAATAATAGGAGGCCATTTAGGTCGGGACAAGACAATTCACAAAAATGATAAGTTTTCTAAGCCGCCTACAAAGCTGCGTCCAATTCCAATAGAATCAGAAATCTGGCACCAGGTATGGAGTCAAGTAAAAAATTATATGCTGTTATAGTTTAATTTATAGGTTGGTATTGATCTTATCGGACTCCTGCCACTGACTAAAGATGGCAATAAATACATTATTACAATGATTGATTATTTTAGTAAATGGCCTGAAGCTCAAGCTTTACCAAACAAATGTGCTCAAGGGGTTGCCTGTTTTATCTATAAAACTACTTGCAGGTATGGTTATACATAATACATAATTGTAACAAAATAGTTTTATCAAAGTTATATTTTAACAGATTTGGCTGTCCAAAGACAATAATATCAGATCAGGGCAGAGAATTTATTAATAAGCTTAATGGCGAATTACAAACACTGCTGGGAACAGATCATCGAATGACATCTCCATATCACCCACAGAGCAATGGCCTAGTGGAAAAGTTCAACCATACAATTCAAAGTTGCCTATTGAAAGTAGTAAATGAGAATCAAAATAACTGGGATACTTTATTGGACCCAATTTTGTTTTCAATTCGCACCTCAAAGCACAAATCAACTGGCTTCACTCCCTTTGAATTGATGTTTAAGAGGTAAAGAATTGGTTTTTAGTTGGTGAGTGAGTGAGACACTCTTGGGTAAGATCGAAGCAAATTTCCATAATATAGCTTTCATTGGTACAAGCATACCATCATCATCACGATAATGGGGCTTGAAGAAGGAAGGTGGTTCATGGAAGCCAACAAGTGACAAGTGCAGAAGCTGCCAAAGCATGCAGTGAACTGAGTGGCTTTGATTTGAAGGGGGGGGGGGCAATTGTTTGGAACAGAAATCATAGAAGAATATCAGTATAATTAATTAACCTGTTTTGTCTTTCTCACAAATCAATACTGATTTAGTGATTTCTCCAATTTTGATTTCATAACTATACACTATTTGACAATTTTTAATAGCTGGGCTAGCTCACTTGTCACACTGAGCTTTGAGCATGCTCTTAGTAAATGACAATGCAATGCTCTGTTTATATTACTAGAAAAGCAACATTACCTGTAGAATTGGAAAGGGGACCAGAGGTAAAAAATCCAATAGTTCAAGATCAGGAAATAGAGGAGTTTGAGGGGCTAGGAGAAAAAATGAAACTAATGTTGGAAGTACAAAATGAAATGTTTAGTAAAGCTGGAAGTAATATTCAGTTGGCCCAAGAAAGATACAAGAAAGATTATGATGAGAAGAGAAAGTTGGATAAGGTATGTGCTTGTTGTTCTTTAATGCGAAGTAATTTTATGCTTTTTATAACTGTAGGAAGGGAGACAAAATGATACCAAAGTGGATGGGTCCGTATGAAATAGTCACTTTAAAAGATAAACTTGCTCAACTACGAAACCTGAAAAAAAATTCCATTATGGCAAGCCTTATTAATGTTGATAGACTCAAATTGTACAAAGAAGCTTCAACTCCAGCCAATAAAAGAATGTGCGATAATGATTACAATCCAGTATGTCAGGTAAATGGTGCTCTACCACAAGAAGAAAATAAACCACTTTGCAAAGTTTCCTTTGATGATGAGATTAAAAAAACTGGAAAAATTAAGATGGAAAAAACTGAAAAAATTAAGATGGAAGTAAATTCCCAGGAATCACTTCATATACAGAAGGAGTTGAAAGTCTATAAGGGTCAAAGGTCATGTACAAAGAAATCTGCCAGAATTGTGGTAAATTACATATGGCAAATTATAAAGAATTTTGGTAGAACTAATAAAGAAGGTTTTGCTTTTTAGCTATGTATATATTTTTTTAGAAAAAAGCCAGCAGCCGATGAAATTTAGAGTTGATCATTATTTATGTTCATGTACATGTTGAAACAATAAATTTGGTTACTTTGCTTTTATAGCTCATAATGTAATTATTGTTATGACTTTGCTATGCTTTGATTGATTGATTTTTTTTGTATGATATTATGTTTGCAGGGTTCAAGGTACACAGCAGCAATGAGGCAAACACTGAAATCTGGAGATTGGCTAAATGATGAACATATTCATTTTGCACAAGAGCTACTTCGAAGAGATTATCCTGACATTGCTGGCTTCCAATCTACTCTTCTTTCACAAGTTGATCGATTTACTCCGATTGAATGTAGGTGTGAATTGCTTCAAATTCATCATATCAATGCTAATCACTGGATGGTATCAACAACTATTGGGGGAGAAGTCACTATTGCAGACAGCAAGTGCTCGAGTGACTTTTCTTCTTGTCTTACTCACCAGCTAGCACAAGTCTATAGAAAATATATTGATAATCAAGTTGATGATGGACGAGAGACATATCTTCCAGTTCGCGTTTTACGAGTTCAGCAACAGTCAGGTGGAAGTGACTGCGGCTTGTTTGCTATAGCTTTTGCTGTTCACTTACTTCAAGGCAATAATATTGAAGAGATAGAATTCGATCAAAAGAAAATGCGTTCTCACTTGAATTATTGTTTTTGGAAAAAAAAATTGTTCGCCTTTCCTACTCTATCCAAGAAAAGATATCGAAAGACAACCCAATTACCATACTTTCACCTTGATATATACTGTTCCTGCAAGATGCCTGAAACATATGGGGACATGGTGGATTGTGTTGACTGTGAAGAATGGTATCACAAAAGATGTATTGAAGGAATTAATAATGACTTTTCTGGAAATTGGATATGTAAATATTGCATGGAAATCGGTGAATCCATGCGATGATCCACAATGAAAGTGCCTGTACCCGGCTTGAGGCGTGAACTGAAATTGTGAATGTGTTGAGACTGTGCGTAGGAAGCCTCAACTTAGCCGGCTATGGGCTCTTGTTGCGTGTCTTTGGGTACAGTACTATCAGTGGCCTTCTTGCCGTGTGTTGAAGGACCAGGATGCTCACTTGTCAGGCGCAGCCTAAGTATCCCGCGCAACCGCTGGCTGTGTAGCTTGCAGTCTTGCGAGACTAGGTGTTAAAAGCGCACACTATCCAAGGATTTTCTCGTTTCCTGGGACAGACAGAGGTGAACAACCATTTTATTAAAGTTAACATGCAGCTTATATAACATCTTGAATGGTGACATGTAGTGTGGGTTATAGACATGAATATGATTAAGTATAGTTCCTTATATGGACATGTGAGTGAGGTGTTGATAGAATGGGTGACATTAGAAGTAAAGTGAGAGGCTTGTACATGCAGATAAAGTAAACATTAGAAATAAGTGAATATATACTTGTACATAGCGTAAGATAGGATGAAAGTGAAAGTGGGCGTGTTTCTTTAGTGTTCCTTGTCTGGGTGGTCCCAGACAGACTCCCGGGCCTGCGGAAGAGATGAGTCGTCTGGGATGAATGGAATCAACATAGCAGTAGCTCGTGTGTAGTACTTCCCTCGGCACTTGATTTTGACGGCTCTGACTTGATTGTCGTCGCCGGGGTAAGTTTCTGTGATGATGGCGATTGGCCAGTGTCTTCCTTTAAGTACCTCGTCCTTCACAAAGACAAGGTCGCCTTTCTTCAGTTGCTTCTTGGAGGAGAGCCATTTCGTGCGTTGAGAGAGAGTCGTGAGGTAGCTGGTCAGCCATTGCTGCCAGATGTCTTGGCGGAGTCTAGCCACTAGTCTCCACCTCCTGAGTGAGTTGAGTTTGCCAGCTGGTGCTTCCGAAGTGGGTGGCGCCTTGAGTGGTCTGCCAATGATGAAGTGGCCGGCGGTGAGGTAAAGACCTTGCTGTGTGTCGTCTTCATTGAGTTGAGCGATTGGTCTGGAGTTGAGAATTGCTTCAGACTCGGTGAGCAATGTGTAGAGTTCCTCATAGCGAAGTGGGTGAGGCTCCAGATTCTTCCTTAATAGTAACTTCATCGCTTTCACTGCAGCCTCCCAGAGCCCACCGAAGTGTGGAGCTCTGGGTGGAATGTGGTGCCACCTGATTGAGTTCTCCTGAGCGAAGATTGATATGGTCTGTCTTGTCTCCTGTGATTCGAGTAGTTTCTTCAACTCTCGAATCTCCTCCCGGGCCCCCACGAAATTGGTGCCGTTATCCGAATAGATATCCGAAGGGCAGCCACGACGAGCAATGAACCTTGTGAGGGCAGCCCGGAAGTCGATGGTCGAGAGAGAAGTGCAAAGATCCAGATGGATGGCTTTTGTGGTCAGGCAGACGAAAACAACCGCGTAACATTTCAGGAGTACAGGCTTGCGGGTGTGTCCCTGGCGAATGGTGAAGGGCCCCGCGAAATCAACGCCCGTGATGGTGAAGGGTGGGGCAGGAGTAGTCCTTGTGGGTGGGAGTAGCCCCATCTGCTGAGCGAGTGGGCGAGCGTAGGCACGCTGACAGTCTGCGCACGAACGGCTGATCAACTTGAGTAAATTGAACAGACCTGCTATGATGAACTTTGAGGCGATAATAGAGTGAAGAGCTGAGATGCCGGGGTGTCGATGAGACGTGTGAAGCGTTCGGCAGAATAACTTGGTGAAGGTAGACTTAGAGTGAAGAGGAATCAGACGTATTGGCTGAGAGAGCTTTCGAGGGTTGCGGACTCTGCTCTGTGCAATGAGCAGGCCTTGATCTTGAATGATGATGAACTTAGAGAGAGAATGAGACTTTGGAAGAGCTTTGTGTGACTTGAGAGCGGAGAAAACTTCAGGGTAAGACTGCTGTTGAGCGAGTATGAAGAGTAGAACTTTGGCATTTTCGATTTCCATAGAAGTGAGTACGTTGGATGAAGTCTTGAGAGAGTCTTTCTTGGAATTGTGAGCGAATCGGTGAATCCATGCGATGATCCTTGTGAGAACGTAGAACGAAGAGAACCGGCTCCAGAGTGTAGTGAGAAACTTTGACTGAGAGGAATCCATGTCGAAGGAGACGGAGATGCTGAGAACTCTTGTCACTCTTTGGGACGAGTGAGCTTTGTAACTGGCCATTTGTCTGGTGGCAGAGAGAGCCAGGAGGGACCACACCACCATAAGGGTGCGGCAATCAATTCTGTAGCAGTGACTCCTCTGCTGGCCAGATCTGCCGGGTTGTCCTGAGTCGGGACGTGTCTCCAAGTAGTGCTGGGTAGCAGATCCTGGACGTTCTGAACTCTGTTGGCGACGAATCGATCGGCGTGTTGAGAGGCAGGTTTAGACAGCCAGTGCAAGACTATGGCACTGTCAGTCCATGCGTGAAGTTGAGAGACTTGAAGGATGTTGCTTGTGTGGGCCAGGAGCTTAGCCAGGAGGTGTGCACCTAGTAGCTCTGCCCTCAGGATAGTGGTGTGCTTTACTGGGAGCACTCTGGCCTTAGCCACCACCAGAGCCGAAGAGATTGAGCGATCTTCCTGCACCGCGCGCAGGAAGACGGCTGCTCCATAAGCCATAGACGAGGCGTCGGAGAATCCGTGAAGTGAAACGAAGACTGGCTTTCCTGGTGAGGTGAGTCGACGAGGAATGGCGTGAGAGAGAATCTTGGGAATTTCCAAAGTCCAGGCGTTCCATTTGTCCTTGATGTCCGGGGGCACAGGCTTGTCCCAGGAGAGATTGAGTTTCCATGTTTGTTGGAGCAGAACTCTGGCTGGAATGATTGCAGGCGCGAATAGCCCTAAGATGTCAAACACTCCAGCCGAGATTGAGGCCATGAGACGTTTGGTGACTTTGCTTTCTTTGTGATGATCGATGGAAGGGACGGCGATGTGAAGAGAATCGGTTTGTACGTCCCAGTGAATGCCTAGAGCCTTGGGCGATTGAGATTGAGAGAGATGAAGGGCTGTGCCGTCTTCTTCACGCAGGTGGGCCGGTGTGAGCGCCAGGAAGTCTTCAGAGTTCGACCTCCACTTACGAAGAGTCATGCCCGCCTTTGCTAGAAGGTCACACAGCTCTATACGCAACTGGTTGGCTTCTTCGAATGTGTCAGCTCCAGAAACATAGTCGTCGACGTAGACAATATTGGTTCATGCAAAGGATAAGGTGCCCATGTCAGAAAAGAGAGGCATTGTATACCAAATACCTTGTGGTTCATGCAATCACACTTATATTGGACAGTCAGGGAGAACACTGGGAGACAGACTAAAAGAACATAAGAGAGCCATTATACCGGATAGCACCTACTTCACCTCAGCTGTTGCAGAGCATGCAGTAAAGTCCAACCATGTCATAGATTGGAATAATGCAAAGGTCATAGATTCTCATTCTAATCTATACCAAAGATGTTATCTGGAATCTTGGCAAATAAAAAAGAGAAATAGTTCAATGAACAGAGATGAGGGTTTATTGCCTACAGTGTACAACTGCCTCATTCACAATTCTAACTACTCTTAAGGGCTTGTTTCCTTAGTTATTGTTAAAGCTGTTTATTTATTTTCTGTCACCCTTAGGGTTAATGCATTGTATCTTTTTCATATTCATACTGAAGAAGGCCACTGTATAGTGTGTCGAAACGTTTATGTTATAAATTCTATTAAAAATGGCTAGTGAAGTTCTAAATATTAATGATATAAACATACCTAGCAACACAGGTCTATTTAAAGTAATTCGTGACAATTATGGTCAAAGGATACTTGGCATGGTCAGGAAATATCTTAAATTGACAAAGAAAATGGCTTCCTTTAAACAGCATTTGAATTTCAATCTTAGGATGAAAAGATATGGTCTAATACCCAGAAGTCTATATGTGAAACCATTGGTCAATACACAGGATGGTAGAAATATAGCCAAAAGGACGAGTCGAAGTTTTTTACTAGCTAGAATCACTCAGACAGTGCGGTCAATCAGAAATTTGGAACATGATATTTCTTCACAACTCAGAGTTTTGGAAATCAATGTCGAACCTCATCACCTGACAGCAATTTTTAAGCTGAAGGAACAAACATATCAACAAACAACTAAGATATGCAAAGATAGGCAGAAAAAAAAAGTTTGATTTACTTCTCAAACGTTCTAATGATTCAAAACCAAACGTCGAAAGGTGGGTGGTGAATGAGTCATCAAGAGCATTGACATTACCACAGAAGAATGTTCTGGCCAAAGGACTCAACTTTGCTCCATCACCCAAAGTGATTCCAATCCCTGAAATTGTTGCAGCCGTTGAAGATGGTCTAAGAAAAGCAGATAAAGGGAAAGCAAGCTTAGCTAGAGTTGGCATCATTGGAATTTTGAATAAAGCCAGGCCACCACCTAGTAACTTGAAACCTGATGAATTGAAAGCCATAAAAGAGTTGCGAAATGACAATTCTGTTATGATCTTACCAGCAGATAAAGGCAGAGCTACTGTTCTTCTAGACAAATCTCAATACGATTTGAAAGTTAGGACCATGTTATCTAATCCTACAACTTACAAAAAATTGGACAGAGATCCTGTAAAAAGGATTGAAAGAAAATTGAATGAGATTTTGATGTCATTAAAGAAGTCAGGCTCTATACCTCCAGGACTTTATTATAAACTCCGAAGTTCAGCTGGTAAAACTCCACTCTTTTATGGTCTACCAAAAATACACAAACCTGGAATCCCTTTGAGACCTATTGTTTCCTTCATAAACTCACCAACATATCAGTTATCAAAACATCTGGTTAAGATCATTTCACCATTAGTAGGAAAAACAGATTCTCATGTCAAAAATTCAAAGGATTTTTCAAGCTTTATTGTGGAACAACATCTACCACAAGAAACTAAATTGGTTTCATTTGATGTCGTGTCTCTTTTTACCAGTGTTCCAGTGAAACGTGCTACAGAGATAGCCTATCAACGGTTGATAGATGATTCGACACTAGAAGAGAGAACTATTCTAACAGCACAGGAGATTGTCAGATTGCTCGAATTTTGTCTTAACGCAACATATTTGACATATTGTGGTGAAGTATACCAACAAGTGTTCGGTACAGCGATGGGCTCTCCTGTCTCTGTAACTGTTGCAAACCTGATTATGGAAGATATTGAACAAAGAGCACTGTCTACTTTCCACTCACCACCATCTTTCTGGAAACGGTATGTTGATGACGTCTTTACAGCATTACCTGAAGACTTGGTCCTCTCATTCCATGAACATCTCAATACTATTGAGGACTCAATCAAATTTACATTTGAAATGGAAGAAGATCACCAGTTGGCCTTTTTAGATACCAATATTACACATCACTCTGATGGTTCCTTCTCAACTAGTGTGTATAGAAAGAAGACACACACGGATAAGTACTTGAGTTTCGACTCACACCACCCTCTAGCTCATAAAGTAGCAGTTGCCAAGACGCTTTTTATTAGAGCTAACAACATTTGTACAAGTCCTCACGACCAAAAGAAGGAGAAAAATCATATTGTGGATGCTCTAAGAACCAATGGTTATCCATCCAGTGTCATCAAAATGAATTATTCTATGTCAACAAGTGTGAAGTCAAGTGACAATAACGAACCCATTGGGACAGTAGTGCTACCTTATATCAGGCATGTTTCAGAGAGCATCAAAAGAATATTAACACCACTTAACATCAGGACATGTTTCAGACCACATCAGACACTGAAGACAATATTGGTTCATGCAAAGGATAAGGTGCCCATGTCAGAAAAGAGAGGCATTGTATACCAAATACCTTGTGGTTCATGCAATCACACTTATATTGGACAGTCAGGGAGAACACTGGGAGACAGACTAAAAGAACATAAGAGAGCCATTATACCGGATAGCACCTACTTCACCTCAGCTGTTGCAGAGCATGCAGTAAAGTCCAACCATGTCATAGATTGGAATAATGCAAAGGTCATAGATTCTCATTCTAATCTATACCAAAGATGTTATCTGGAATCTTGGCAAATAAAAAAGAGAAATAGTTCAATGAACAGAGATGAGGGTTTATTGCCTACAGTGTACAACTGCCTCATTCACAATTCTAACTACTCTTAAGGGCTTGTTTCCTTAGTTATTGTTAAAGCTGTTTATTTATTTTCTGTCACCCTTAGGGTTAATGCATTGTATCTTATTTATTTTCTGTCACCCTTAGGGTTAATGCATTGTATCTTTTTCATATTCATACTGAAGAAGGCCACTGTATAGTGTGTCGAAACGTTTATGTTATAAATTCTATTAAAAATGGCTAGTGAAGTTCTAAATATTAATGATATAAACATACCTAGCAACACAGGTCTATTTAAATTAATTCGTGACAATTATGGTCAAAGGATACTTGGCATGGTCAGGAAATATCTTAAATTGACAAAGAAAATGGCTTCCTTTAAACAGCATTTGAATTTCAATCTTAGGATGAAAAGATATGGTCTAATACCCAGAAGTCTATATGTGAAACCATTGGTCAATACACAGGATGGTAGAAATATAGCCAAAAGGACGAGTCGAAGTTTTTTACTAGCTAGAATCACTCAGACAGTGCGGTCAATCAGAAATTTGGAACATGATATTTCTTCACAACTCAGAGTTTTGGAAATCAATGTCGAACCTCATCACCTGACAGCAATTTTTAAGCTGAAGGAACAAACATATCAACAAACAACTAAGATATGCAAAGATAGGCAGAAGAAAAAGTTTGATTTACTTCTCAAACGTTCTAATGATTCAAAACCAAACGTAGAAAGGTGGGTGGTGAATGAGTCATCAAGAGCATTGACATTACCACAGAAGAATGTTCTGGCTAAAGGACTCAACTTTGCTCCATCACCCAAAGTGATTCCAATCCCTGAAATTGTTGCAGCCGTTGAAGATGGTCTAAGAAAAGCAGATAAAGGGAAAGCAAGCTTAGCTAGAGTTGGCATCATTGGAATTTTGAATAAAGCCAGGCCACCACCTAGTAACTTGAAACCTGATGAATTGAAAGCCATAAAAGAGTTACGAAATGACAATTCTGTTATGATCTTACCAGCAGATAAAGGCAGAGCTACTGTTCTTCTAGACAAATCTCAATACGATTTGAAAGTTAGGACCATGTTATCTAATCCTACAACTTACAAAAAGTTGGACAGAGATCCTGTAAAAAGGATTGAGAGAAAATTGAATGAGATTTTGATGTCATTAAAGAAGTCAGGCTCTATACCTCCAGGACTTTATTATAAACTCCGAAGTTCAGCTGGTAAAACTCCACTCTTTTATGGTCTACCAAAAATACACAAACCTGGAATCCCTTTGAGACCTATTGTTTCCTTCATAAACTCACCAACATATCAGTTATCAAAACATCTGGTTAAAATCATTTCACCATTAGTAGGAAAAACAGATTCTCATGTCAAAAATTCAAAGGATTTTTCAAGCTTTATTGTGGAACAACATCTACCACAAGAAACTAAATTAATTTCATTTGATGTCGTGTCTCTTTTTACCAGTGTTCCAGTGAAACGTGCTACAGAGATAGCCTATCAACGGTTGATAGATGATTCGACACTAGAAGAGAGAACTATTCTAACAGCACAGGAGATTGTCAGATTGCTCGAATTTTGTCTTAACGCAACATATTTGACATACTGTGGTGAAGTATACCAACAAGTGTTCGGTACAGCGATGGGCTCTCCTGTCTCTGTAACTGTTGCAAACCTGATTATGGAAGATATTGAACAAAGAGCACTGTCTACCTTCCACTCACCACCATCTTTCTGGAAACGGTATGTTGATGACGTCTTTACAGCATTACCTGAAGACTTGGTCCTCTCATTCCATGAACATCTCAATACTATTGAGGACTCAATCAAATTTACATTTGAAATGGAAGAAGATCACCAGTTGGCCTTTTTAGATACCAATATTACACATCACTCTGATGGTT
>WLWD01000551.1_pt1 | contig 59599 bp, 38 predicted proteins | sample 6712731 | NCBI WGS metagenome assembly WLWD01 (sample SAMN12718690, study PRJNA576275) | sponge metagenome | isolation source: marine sponge | host: Mycale hentscheli | place: New Zealand: South Island, Marlborough, Capsize Point | collected 2014-11-01 | reverse complement strand
GGGGGGGGGGGGGGGGATGAGAATCACCAATTTACAGGTGAATCACCTGCTTCATCACTGCCCCCTCCTAAATTCGGCTGATGCTCATCTTCTTGGTCAGCATAATTATGTCCTTGTCATCGTCCTCGATATTACCCCTGCCCTCCTCGATGTATTCTCCCACGTACTTTCCCTGTCATTTCTCACAATGGTGTTATATCAAATAGTTATTTATTTATTTGCTAATTTTGTGTGTCAATAAAAAAAAATTTTTAATTGGTAGTTATGGCTAGAATAGCATTGCACTTTTTTTTAATCATTTAATCATATGACTTACATATTGAACTGCTCAGGTCCTCAATCGCGTGGTTTCCAAGCCCCTGGAATAGTTAGAAATTATCCAGATCGTGGGAACTCTCCCCACACGTTATCAATTCGGCGAGGTACTATTCAACGAAACAGGATGCCACATTTCTGTGGTTAATTCACGGAAAAAAGTGCACGCGCGTTGCTATGTGCGAGCACCCTTAAGTTATACATGTTATGCTCTGGAATCATGTTCCAATTATTTAATGCGGTAGAAAACAAACAAGGAAAAGCAACACAACTACTTCACAAGTTATTAAACATACAACCTCACAAGTTGAGTTTTAATTAAGCAAACAAAACCACAGATTAATCTTATTAAACATAATATATTATAATAGATGTTAGAATAGATAAAATTTGCTATTATTATAATTTTTTCAGCCGAGAATGACTGAAAAGTCAAAAACTTTGTTCAAATAAGTACAATAATACTATATGCAGTAATTATAGCTGGAATGTCTCTTGGTGCTACTTGCTAATATTTAGCATGCACCATGAAAAAGAGAAGCAATGACAGGATTCGAACCTATAATATGTTTACCTTATTTATCTGGGTAAGTTGGATATAAAGACACAATACAATTACTAACAACAAATAGAACTAGTGGTGTGCTTAAGCACAAATGGCGAGCGAGCTAGCCTGCATTAAGGGTGCCCTGCCACCGAAACCGAGGCGTGTAACCGCAAATTGACTGTTTTTGCTATGTCTTTATATTTCTTTTTCTGTGTACTGTGGGCTTACTTTGTTGTTACAGATGGAATGAGCACCAATAGAGGACTCCAGCAAGCCAAATTTGAAGAATGAAGACCCGTCTGGGACCCCGATACAGCTCTGCACACCGGCTACTATTTGGTGTTATTTCGAAGCGGCCGAAAGAACTAGTGTGCTCATTTTTTTTCCAGAGGTAGCTAGCGAGCTTCTTCGCAACATTACAGAGCCATATTTCTAATATCTATATTCTTTTTTTGTAAATAGTAAAATTTTCGTGCCGTTTTACTCCTGCGTTATTCTAAAAAAATCTCTCTGTAACTTTATTCTAAGGGGGGCATGCTGCTTGTGCGCAAAATTTGGATTCAATTCAATGATACAATTCCATGATACAATTCCACGAAATATCGATTTATATTTTCAAGTTGACTACTGATTCGCTATTTTACCCCGCCCCCCATAACGTTGAGCTCCGCGAACGCGCAATTTATTGGTAAGAGCATAATCAATTGACTTGTGGTAGCTCTAAAATGAGCCCATTTGTAAACAAAAATAAAAAATACAATAATGAGCCGTGAGATGGCCGTTGTAACTTTGGAAAAGGTTAGTCCCCCGAGCAGAAGTGACGGCGTATTCCCAATGTTGCTTGGAGTTGGTTGCTCATTAGTGAGAGCGGGGTAGTTCAGCACAAATTTCAGACATAGGTGATAGGGCTGAAGAATATAGCGGTAGCAATCCCGACAGAAAGTACTGAAGTGGTAATGACGGAGTCTATACGCAGCCAAGTCTGAATACAAGGTTGGTGGAATAGTAGGAGCTGGTACCAGTCAGTATGGAGTTGGTCACCGTTGAGACATAGTTTTAAGCTGCTCCAATGGCTTCACAAGTACAGCCTCATTCCGTACCCTGAAAGTATAATAGAAGGATGTTATTTGAGGTGACTGTTTCAGACTAGTACACTACAGTTATACAGTTATAGCTCGGGACCCATTTGTCCTCCAGCTTCGCGGTAACCGGTAGATTTTTTGGCGCCAAAGTTAATTGATCCGCGTAGAAATTAAGAGCTGGCCACGCGTGAATAGATTGCAAGCGGGGGTCGGGTTACGGGCAGTTCTGCGGTATTATACTGAATGATTAAACGACCACAGGTTCCGGTGGCAGGGCACCCTTAAAGTGATAAATAACTATGTGCTGTAATTATTGCTGGTTTTCAAGGCCCACAACTAATTACTGAATCATAGGCCGGTTCATTACTTTGTTGTTTCCTCAAGAAGCTTTACTAACTTATGTAATGAGAGGAGCAGGCAATAAAAAGGTAACACATTTCATATGAATAAGCACACACACACACACACTCACACGCACACACAAATATATATATATATATATATTTATATATATATATATATATATTATATATATTTATATATATATATATATTATATATATTGTCCAGGACTCTCCTGGACAACTGGCACAGGCTGGCCCTGGCCAAAGAACAATAAGCTTAGTCATTCACCATGTATTGTTCATTAACTTAACTTAAGAACCCATTACCCACAATTAATTATATTCATTTCCAAGACCACTGACTTCCTGTCAGTGGTCCCTATTATTTAAGCTGGTTCAATTGTTGTATTTTTTGTGGCCTATAACTGCTAACCTTGACCATTACACTGTCAAAGGAGTGCACATTTTTGCGAGTGTCTTTGCAAGGCTGAATGCTCAGTGGCCATCGGCTGCACAAAACATATTTCATGGTGCTATAGTAAATAGGCAGTCTGGTCCTTCGACTTATGGGTAAAGAAGTGACCATCAGCAGGGCTATACCAACCATTTGTTAGAGTCCTTTTCATGGTTATTCGAGCCGAATAAACATACTTAGCTTTTTCTGGCAACCTATTAGCTACCTCCAACTGCTCCACCACATAACTGAGGCTCTTCTCTCTATATTCGCTCTAATGTAACTCTTCTCCTTGCCATTTGCCACTCGATTGAAACCCCGCCAAAGTCAACCTCCACATATCAATCTGTCAACTGACCTTCGAGACTCCTACCTCTCCACCATCCTTTGATTGCTCCTACCAAGTCTTTGTAAAGCTTAACTCACCTACGCCAATCTCCGGAAATGTCGTCCCAGATTTGCCCATCTCAACTAGATTTTTCAACGTCTTTAATTTTTTTCCCCCAAAAGTATGGATCCTGAAGGCAAAGAAGCTGACCCTGTCTCGGTCACCAAAGCTCTAGAGTCTCTTTGACGCCATCACGCTACTCGCCGCGGTAACCTGACCCGCCTCCACAAGAAAGTCGATAATCTCAGAGCAGTTCCTCTAGCCGAGAGCCGCAAACCTGATGTCGAACATCTTAAGATTCTCATCAAGGCTGATATCGAGAAACACCATGGTCTCCAAAGATCGAGGAGCTCATTGACGATGATCTCTCCCTAGAAAGCCATGAATACGAGGAACACACCAGCCGAGATGAATTCAACAACGGCATCCTCAAGGAAAATTGAGATCTCCTCAGACTTCTCTGTTGTTGGGAAGAAGTTCAAGGACTCATCAGAGAAGCAGACTTCTTGGACAAACCATTCGACTGCACTACTGCTTCCTACCTGGCAGACGTCAAGGACTTCGCCAAACGAATCAATGCCACCCAGACTCAAGCCAGTGACTTCAAAGACAACCAGGAACTGGCTGACGTCTTCACGACCTTATGGAAAAGAGTCCGCAAATTGACAGACGTCTCATTTCCTTCACTCCAATGGATTCAGCCTCCACCTCCACTACAACACCCACTGTGGCCAGAGCTGCACCAATCAATGTAGAACTGCCCAAGTTAGATGGGGATGCTCTCCAGTGGAGAAAGTTTCAAACTATGTTTACTGCCGCTATCACCACCAGAGCTGTTGGGTATTCTGAACTCGATAAGAAATACCTCCTCTCCAATTCCAAGATGGCGAGGACATCGTGGACAACGCGCCAGAGAAGGAGGACCTCAGCCAGCTCCTAGAGCGACTAAAGAGAAGATATGGAAGGCCACAAGTCGTTGTTCCCCTTCTGATCAAGAAGATGGACCAGCCACAGTCCTTCAGCTTCGATTACGAAGGTGTCCATCGCATCCACACTCAAATATTTAAAGGATACGATGCCTTGGAGCCCTACATGGAAGATTCTCTCTCGTCCTATCTCCTATACCGAACCACTATGTCTCTGACTCCTGCAGCTAAGAAAATCTGGGACAATGCCGTGACGAAAAGGGAAGTCAAGCCAATTCAGCAAATTCAGGACCTACCTGGAGATTCGTCTCGATCAGCTGGCCCCGTCTAGTTAGTCAAATTCGAACCCATCGTCTTCCTCTGCCTCATTCACCTCCAGTCCTTCCCCAGCCAAGAACAAGGTCAAATCCAACCCCACATTTCTAGCCTGCTAGGACAAGCACGGACTCAACAAGTGTTCAGTCTTTGCCTCCTACAATACCGATCGGAGAAATAAGTTTGTCAGGGACAAGAGGCTCTGTATGAACTGCTTTTCTGATGCACATGGTTTTAAGAATTGTCCTTCCCGTTTTACTTGTAGGTCCTGTGGTCAGTGCCATCACACCCTACTCCATAAAGACCCTCTTGAACCCACTGCCGCCTCCTTCTCTCTTGCTGTCGAGAAAGAGGAGACCGAGGTTCCCTAGGATGATGCCAACATCTCTTCTACCTTCTCGAACACCATTATCGTGTCCATCTCCAACCAAGAGAAAACCATGAAGGTCAGAGCAATCCTGGATTTTGAAGCAGATGTTTCTCTCATGAGCAGTTCCCTGGCGACCTCTTTAGGACTCAAGAGGATCCCACATTCTCTCTCTTTTACAAGCAGCTTTGGCTCTGGCAGGAGCACTTACTGTGTTAAGACCTCACTTCATTCCGATGATAGCTCTTTCGCATTGACGCCCATCACCTTTTCTGTACTACCCACACTCAACCCACTCCTGTTCCAGTCGACAAGAAGTCTATCACTGACTTACCCTCAGTCAGAGACCTTCACCTCTCAGGACCAGACATGGGAGGATCAGTTCAGACATGGGAGGATCAGTTCAGCTCATCCAAGGGAACATGGACATTGAGCAGTGTGTCTATGATGGTCGCATCATGATTGAGGGTATCAAGATCTGTGGCAACTTGACCAGATCCCCAATTCCAACTCAACTTTCAGCCATGACCCTATAGTGGCTGACTTCCTTTCCTCCTACTCCCTGACTGAATGAAGATTCATGGTCAAATTGCCACGGAAATCCTCAGTTGTCCAACTAGGGAAGACTCGATCCCTAGCCCTGAAGAGACTCCTATCTAACGAAAAGACCCTCAAGAAGAAGGACAAGCTCCTAGATTTCTAAGGTGCTCTCGTGGAGTATCTCATCCTCGACCATGCCAAGGTCATCCCGCTGACCCAGATAGCCAATATTCCACACTTCTACCTACCTGTGCATGGGGTTTTCAAGGACAGTTCAACCACCACGAAGTTGAGACGTGTCTTTGATGCCTCTGCCAAGTCATCTACTGGAGTGAGCTTCAATGATATCCTGAATCCGGACCCTGCCTGTACCCTGCCTTGGATGATGTCATCATCAGATTCTGGACACACAACATTGGGGTTGCAGTAGACATCTCTAAAATGTTCAGAGAGGTACTCTTACACCCAGATGACAGGGATCACCATCGTTTCCAGCTCAGAGATGAACATGGCAACATCAAGGACTGACGGATGAAGAGAGTAACTTTTGTTGTGACCTCCTCACCCTTTCTTACCAGTCTGGTGATCAAAACATTGTTTGACCTTGTTGTTCCTTCTCACCCTGTGGCTGCCTCATGAATGTCAAAGGACCTTTATGCGGATGACCTCATCTCCGGTGCTGCCACTGTTGATGAAGCTTGCACCCAGAGAATTCAGACTTGTGATGCTCTACTTTCTGCTAGGATGACCCTGAAGAAGTGGAGGACCAACTCACGAGAACTAAGAGACTCCATTCCACGAGACCTACAAGAAACCACACCTCTGGTTGTGTCCTCAACTGACTGCAATCCCAAAACACTGGGTATCCACTGGAATGTGACCTCTGACACCCTTCACGTGGCTACTCCTCCTCCTACAGTTCCTGCAGATGACATAACCAAACGCATGGTAGCCTCCGGGACAGTCAGAGTTTACGACATCATTGGACTGCTCTCACATTCCATCGTGCCAGCCAAGATTCTACTGCAAGATCTGTGGAAAGTTGACTTGGCCAGGGACAAGCCTATTCCGTCGCACTTAGCCGACCAATACAGAGACTGGATCCAGCAGATCCCTTCTCTTACATCCAATCCAGTGCCGAGAAGACTCTCCTCCTCCGACCTTCACGTCATATTAACTTCTCTCCATGGGTTCTCAGACGCCTCTCAACTCGCCTATGGGGCCGCTGTGTACCTGAGAAGAATTCATGCAGACAACTTGACTCACTGTATCTTCTGTCTGCAAAGTCCAGGGTCATGCTTCTCAAAGCACTGACCATCCCCAAGGCTGAGCTGCAAGCTGCTCTACTGCTCACCAAGCTGCACACTTACCTTGTCACTCAAATCCAGGTGCCCATCTAAGACTGTTACGCCTGGTCAGATAGCCAGATTGTCTTACACTGGCTCAACAAACCTTCATCCAAGCTCCAGCAATTCATCCTCAACCGAGTGAAGAACATCACAGAATCCCTCCCTGCCTCGCATTGGAGATTCGTCAGATCCCAAGAAAACCCCGCTGACTTGGCCAGCAGAGGCCTTTCTCCTAAGGAACCTCTCCTCCAAACACTGATGGCTTGGGCCGCCATGCCTCACTCCTGGCCGTTTCTGCACCTCCAACCCTGCCCCCCCAGTCTCCTGCCTGACAGTCTCATGTGACATTGACAGGCAGGAGATGGAATTCCAGATGAATCTAGCCAACAGATTCTCATCATTCCACTGCATGACAAGGGCAATGGTTTGGATCTCCGATTTCTCCACAACGCCCAGAAAAACAAGACAAAACGTTGTGTCCTACCAGTTCTCCAATCGTCAGAGACACGACGAGCCAAGACAACAATCCTCAAGTTGTCTCAATGGGAGTCCCTTGCTGTTGTTTTCTCGCTTATTCAGCAGGGGAAGCCACTCCCACGAGGACAAAGTCTCAGAAACTACATACTGGACATCTCCCAAGATGGCCTACTCCTGGTCACCAGTGGAGTCAGAAAAAAGACAGATGAATCACAGCCTTTCCACCTCATTCTGCTCTCAACGAAATCTCGACTTACCTTTATCCTACTCAAGACACTCCATCCAGGCATCTTCACATTCGCCTCCATCCTGGGTCACACCTACTGTATTCCGGAACTGTGCAACACCCTCAAGAAGATCTCCAGATCCTGCACCAACTGTCAACGAGCCTACGGACAGACCTTGACGATACATAGGCCTCCTACCTAGCAGAAGAACAACTCCAGCACCACCCTTTGGAATAGATTTTGCCGGCCCCTTCACCCTAAGACAGGGTTACACCAGGTAGCCTGTGTTGATCAACTGCTATTATGTCATATTTGCTTGTATGTTCACGAAATGTGTTCATCTTGATGTTTGTGCTTCCTTGTCCAGAGAAGATTTCCTGGCCACCTTAAAATGGTTTACATCCAGACATGGGGTCCTCTGCATTCGTGAGACGAACCAGAAGACAATCCAAAGATGGAGACAGTAGAGTTTTAGGATCTAAGGATTCTTGCTGTTTGACGAGAAGTGCGACTTTGGTGACGTTACCCTTAGCGGAAGCTATAGCACGTTTGTAGTCCATGACAACTGCAACAAATGGGCTAGGTAACTATACAAACTTTAGAAAAGTGTAGTATTTCGAAGTATCAGAGTGGTAGTTCCAAAAGTATTGGAGAAGAAATTTCAAAGTATTGGAGAGGTAGAACCGAAGTATTGGACTGATCGAAGGACCAAATTATGTAGCGGCGGTAGAATGCCAAGGAGAGAATAGTTCACCAAGTATGGTTATTAATTAAAGTAATAAAGAATAATTCATGTAATACAGCGTGTTACTGATCACAAAGATATAATTACTAGAATGACCAAAAAAGTAACTAAGAAACATTAAAACGATAAACGGACTTGAACATCGACGATCGCCGAACATCGACGTTTAACGCTGAGTACAAGGCGCAAGTGCAAAGGTAAAGACTAAAATGAAATAGTTTGTGTAGGACTAAATGAAATAGTTTGTGTAGGACTTCTTTCCTCATTCGGCTTGAACAATTACTATTGTTGTTGATTTTTATGTGATTGGTTTACTAATAATAATTCTTTTTTTTTTATCCATTTATTACTTATGTATCTTGTGTAATAGCCATAGCAACTTGCACCCAAGGAGACATTAGACTTGCTGGAGGAAGCTCAAGTAGTGGGCGTGTTGAGATTTGCCACAACAACGTCTGGGGTACAGTTTGTGATGACTTGTGGGATAATAGGGATGCTCAAGTGGCCTGCAGACAATTGGGTTTTAGCTCTCAAGGTAAAAAATCAATATAAACGTATATTATACAGTATGATATATTATGTGACACTAGTAACTTAGAAATAAATGCTATATGTACATGTTTAGATTTTGCAGAACTATTTGGTTGGTAATCTTGTTTAAATATGTGCTCTCTGAACCCATAAGTACATATCCGTTTGTTAGCGGATATGTTACACCAACAACTGCTAACAGTATAATTAAAATTGTATTGGGTTTATATTGGGAAAATATACACTATGAATAAGCCATGAAAGTATTGAATATAGTCTAGACATGATGGTAATTTTTTTCAGATTGAATTCCTAATAATAATAAATTATTTTTTATTGAGAAGAAAGGAGGATTTACCTGAGTGAGCTAAAAGCATTTACCACAAATGACATTATCTAGCACATTAAAAGGTAACAGATATTTCTGTGGAACTAAATGCTGTGCATATAAGGATATCTCAAGCATCAAAACTTATCCAAATTACTACTAGTACATGTACATAATCAATAATTTTTTAGATCACAATTTGCGATTCTCATTAATATTTTAGGCGCATGTGTGATCAAGTGCTAAAAGAAATAATGCAAGTATTATCTGACTCCGAATGTATTTGAACTACTCTGTCTACGATATTTACTTAGAAACTATTAGGCTTGTATCTTCATGTAGTGACTAGTTTTATTTAATAATATAAACCATAAATTGAAATTTAGTTGGCACATTGTTATCATAATATGGTATTCATAAAAAATGATATGTTCTTTTAGGAGCTTTTGCCATATTCTCAGTATTCACTGATGGCACTGGCCCTATTTTGCTGGATGATGTCCAGTGTATTGGGAATGAGAGCAGCCTCATCAGCTGCACTGCTAACACAATTGGAGTTCACAACTGCTTTCATCAAGAAGATGCTAGAGCCATTTGCACGAGTATGGGTAAGTTTTCTTTTAATTCTGCTGAAGTCATAGGCAGAAAGTGTATAAAATTTTCTGACTAAAAATGTAAAGAAAATAATGATTTTAAGTGCATTGCTACATCTTTAAATGAGTTAGTGCAATGTCTAGTGATAAGTAGTATCAAGTTTGACATAGTCAAAAAATACTGTAACTTGATGTATCTATCTGAAATGGAGGTATTACATAGCTTCACATAGCATATAAATTATTCATCTACAAGTATTTTTGGGTTAGAGAATATTAGCCCCTGTTAATAATAATAAATTTCACAAATAATTATAGATTTTTGATTTTAATAATAATAATAAATTATTCATTAAGCCCCCTATTCTGTTTTCTTTTTTATGTGGACCTTTTTAGAATTATGTACCCAAGGAGACATTAGACTACAAGGAGGAACAGCAACCAGTGGTCGTGTTGAGATTTGCAACAACAATGAATGGGGCACTGTCTGTGATAACTCATGGGATGATGTTGATGCTCAAGTAGTTTGTCAACAGCTAAATATTAGTTTTGGAGGTAGAAAATGTATACACAAGTTAATATATAAAAGTAAAATATTAGATACTTCTAACCCATATGTTAACATTTAAGAAAAGTTTATAGTTTTCAAAAAATGTTGCGATATGTAAACAAATTTATTACTGAATTCTAGCATAAAATAATTGTTACTAATGAAAACACTGTAAAAACCTCAAGTAATTGTAGTTACTTAGATAAATTCATAAGCGTTATGATTATAAGGTTTGATTAAAAATAAGAAATTGATTATATCAAGGTTTGTATTATTACTGGCAAAAATGATTAATTGCTCTTAAATTTGTGTAAATTACAAATACAGTAGGACCTCAGCATACCGAACAATTTGGGACCACATGGTCAAAGTTATAGTGAAATGTTAGTTAACTGAGGTTCATTGAGGTTAATTAAAATTTTTACTTCAAATTGTACATGCCAGCAATGGAGACCAGTGGCAGTAAAACAGCTGCTTGTGCAGCAGCAAAACAGCTGCTTTTGCATTGGGTTTGTGCCAGCAATAGAGACTGGTGAGAGCAATTCAGCTACTTTTGCAGTGTGGTTTGTGCGCAAGCGTAAACATTTTGCAACTTGCACAGTTCATTATACCGAGTCATCTGGATAAGTGAGTTCCGTTATACTGAGGTCCTAGTTTATGTACATGATTATAAATATATATTACAATGTGAACAAATAATGTAGCATTAGTTTCTATTGATAGCACAGTATTTTTTTCTACGAACACTAAATAATTAGATGTGAAATTTTAAATACTATTCAGGCTTTTTCTAACTTCAGGTGCAACTGCTATAACTTCTGGGTTTACCGATGGAACTGGTTTCATATGGCTGGATAATGTTCAGTGTAGTGGAGATGAGGCCAGACTTGTTAATTGCAACACTCAGGCAATTGGACAGCATAACTGTGTTCATACTGAAGATGCGGGAGTGAACTGTATTAGTGAGTTAACTAGAACATTTGTAGACTCAATATCTTCAAAAAGTTTAAACAATGTCAACTACTTTAGATTAGGTACCATATATGCTTTCTAATTAATTGACAGTTGCGGTATTATCTCAATAAGATATGATACCATTCTAAATTCTGAGGCAATATACTTTTCCTGTGATATTTCAAAATAACGTTGACTGGCCTTAGCAATCTATTAAAATAGGATTTCCAATCGGTTTATTTACTATAACGAATAAAAGTGAGATATGATTTAGCTACTCAGAGGGAGTTTAAACTTGCAGATTACAAATTAAGATATAGCTACTCAGTAGTCTCGCGGGCCAAACTCTCTGGAGGCGCGCACGCAAGCGGCGTGGAAAAGAAATGAGAGTCTGGTGACTCTGGACACTTTACCGTGACACTGAGGAATGTTTCCCACGCATTTCTGAGGGTAAATTGGTGGGTGACTGACGTATTTTATTGCGCGTGCATAAAAGTCAGTCGGTTGTAATTCCATTTGTTGTACGGCGGTATGGTGCAGAAAGCAAGTTGTTATGAGTTAGTTTCCAGAGCGATTAGTGAGGCTTCAAAGCTGCTTGGTTATACTAGGTTGAGAGAGGGACAGGAGCTGGCAATAAGGGAATTCCTGAAGGGCAAAGATGTTTTTGTCAGTCTTCCTACTGGGTCAGGAAAATCACTTTGTTATACGATTTTGCCTTATATCTTCAATTTTATTCGAGGAAGGTGTGACTCAATGGTACTAGTAGTTAGTGCAATAATTGCTGTCATGCAAGATCAAGTAGATATTTTGCAGATAAAAGGTGTAAAAGCTGTGTATGTTGGAAGTGCTCTTGCCCCTGTTATTGAAGAGATAAAGGATGGAAAATTTCAAGTTTTATTTTTCAGTCCAGAATGCTTACTGACAGACTTAGACTGGCGAGATGTGCTACACTCTAAAGTGTTCCAAGAGCAACTTGATGGATATATTGTCGATGAAACCCACTGTGTAAAACATTGGTAAGCAATTGAAATGACTTTGTATTTGTTCATTCAAACTACATCATTGATATTCACAGTAATGATTGTACTTGTCTTTATACTTATTCTTAAGGGGTACAGAGTTTCGTAAAGAGTTCTGAAACTTGGTTGAAGTGAGACGTTTAATTCCTGATCATGTCCACAGTATGGCACTAACAGCTACTGCCACTAAGACAACCAGGAAAGCTATTTGCAATGTATTTGGGGATGCATAAGCCTTTAATCGTATCTGAATCTCCAAATAAACCAAATATAAAGTACATCGTCCATAAACGACCTGGAACATTAGAAGAAACCTTCTCAGTTATCGCTGAACAACTGTTACAGCAGCGAACTGCAAATTGATAGAGTACTGTTTTTTTTTGTTAGATTTTTGATGATGTTTCCCCCCTGTTTTTCATAGGTGCTAACTTTCCAGAATCTATTTCAGGGACATTAACCACACCTTGGCAACACCCAAATAATATACCAACAATGACATAATTTTTAATGACATCATCTATGCAAAAGTTTAACATTACAATACATCAGGCACATGCAAATAAAGCGAGCTACAGCAATTTTGCTGTAGCAGCTAGCTTTAGCCTTTTACTTGTGGCATTTTTATAGTTAGTGTGGTTACTAGTAGCTTTGATTAGGTCTAGACAGCCAGCTGGCTAGCACAGCTGTAAGTAAATACCCAAAGGCCTACTACTTCACTAGCCTGCAGAGCTACTGTGCACTTTCCCCATGACACAGTGATAAATCTGGGACTGTCCCCTGATGATCCGGGACAGTTGGCACCTATGTTATTTATTTATGAAGGACAGAATGGCTGAACTATCAACTGAACCACCTGATGCTCCAGATCATCCAAAGCACCGTTTGAATTTACTAAGGAAAAAAGTACTCTTCGACTTGTTATAGCCACAATTGCTTTTGGTATGAGTCTGAACTGTTATAAAGTCCAAAGAATAATTCATTGGAGTCCACCCAGTGACATTGAGGCATACATTCAGGAAACTGGAAGAGGTGGATGGAATGGATTACATACCAAAGCTATTCTATATAATAACAAGTATAGGGTTGCATGTGTCAGAACAAATGAAGGATTATTGTCGGAACACAACCAAATGCAGACGAGAGATTCTGTTTGAAGACTTTGATGACGACACGAGTTTATATTCTTCTCATCAAGCTCTAATGTGTACTTACTGTGAAATGCATTTGTAAAGAATGTAATAAGAAATACATTAACATAATTAATATCTCAATCAAATAATTATTAAAGTAATTCAGTTTTTGTGTGAACTGAAATACACTTACCAAGAATATAATATAGAATAAATTAACATAATTAATGAATCTTGATCGTGTAATATAGTCATTAAATTTTGGGGTTGCTTGTGTGAATTGAAATGCACTTGTAAAGAATGTAATATAGAATAAATTAACATAATGAATGATTCTCAATCATGGATTACAGTAATTACATTTTGTGTGAACTGAAATTCAGTTATAAAGAATATAGTATAGAATAAGTTAATATAATGAATGTAATGTAATTAAAATTTTGTTGTGTCTTATGTGAGCTGAAATGCACTTGTACAGACTGTAATATAGATTAAATTAACATAATGAATCTTAAATGATCAATGTGTTTGTGGTTGTATGTGTAATATAATAAAATATGAAATAATTAAAGTGTAACTAAATGATAAGTCAGTAAACTTCTTGCACGTTCTTCTATCCTAAGTTTAATTTCAGTATATAATTTTAAGAATTATGTTGGAGCTCTCTGTGGTGAATTGCTTATGCGAGCAGTGAGGAATTATTGTAAAAACTTTAGTTATGTTGAACGATTGCTCTAAAAGTTATTTTAGGTCAGTTGTGTTCGAATTTACTGTATGGGCAGCTGATTCCTGAGACACTCCATTATGCAGGTCCAAACTAGACAATGTTGTGGTCAGTTGCTTCAGCGCATGTGATACACTCAAAATCAACTCCTCTGTAATATTTGAACCCATTCCTGCTAAGATCATCTGCTGGAATATTTTTAGCCTCTCGACTATGTACATTAAATGTACGATTCCATTTCAACTAGGCAGCCATTCGTGGTGAGAAAAACTATCTCAACTGCAGGAGAGTATTTAATGCTCCATTATGCAGGTCCAAACTAGACAATATTGTGGTCAGTTGCTTCATTGCATGTGATACACTCAAAATCAACTCCTCTGTAATATTTGAACCCATTCCTGCTAAGATCATCTTGCATTCTCTATTCAAATGTTCCATGTAGAGATCTGCTGGAATATTTTTAGCCTCTCGACCATGTACATTAAATGTACGATTCCATTTCAACTGGGCAGCCATTCGTGGTGAGAAAAAATATCTCAATTGCAGGAGAGTATTTAATGCTTCCGTGGCATAATTTGTGCAACCAGTTGCTTTATAAATCAGCAGCATGTAGCGCCAGCATCGTATAATGCGATTACCATCACCTTCCCATATTGCATCTTTAAACTCTAGTAATAAAAGTCCACTTGATTGCATACCACATGCATGTGCATGTACTCCATCCTGAGGTGGCACTACAGGTGCGGAACTTGCACTTGGAATGTTAGTATCAACAAATGTATCCACCAATTGTGCAATAGCAAGAAGAACTAATCCAGTTTGTTGATCTGCAGTAAGGTCTTCAGATTTATCGGGGGAAAACATCATACTTGGACGATCATCAAGTCTATTCATATTAAATATTGTCATTGCAGCTGACAAAATATGAGCTTCTATTACAAGAACAATAAAATCCTCACATGCATCAAGGTTATCCATTGGTTTCTTAATAACATTACGCCTGTTGATTAAGTTCCTCAATTGATACAAAGTACCACCATCTCTTCCTGATGAAGTATTGTAATATTGTTTCCACATAGCCTACATGATTAGTCAATATATCAGTAAAACAGTATTGGCATATAAAACTCCACCACTTTCCCTGTCCCACCATAACAATGACTTAGGTGAGGGAGGCTGTAAATAGGACTCAGACAAACCCTCAATATTATCTTAATGTTATTCTCAAAATTCCCCTTCAAAGTATCTTATTATGTGTGAGATTAAACACACTATGTGGAATGATTAATGTTCTTCAAATTACTACAAAAAGTGTCACACATGTGGTATCTACCATAAACATAGTAAACTACATGTAGTGACAAGTATATTCAACACTTGCACTACAGAAAAACCACAGTGAACATTATCTATATATATATATCTATATATATATATATATATATACATATTATGTATATATATATATTCTTTTTTTAATGACATTTCTGCCATTTTTTAGGAAGATGGGTTTTGGGGGGAACGTGAGAGATTGTGCCATGGCGAGTAAGCAGAGCGAGCAAGACACTCTCAGGGTAACACAATTGGAAATTGGGGATATTTGTTTATATATGTGCGGACATATTTATGTCATGTTATACTTTGACCCTCCCGTATTTATGTGTTAGCTCTGTTCTTGACCTCGTCCCAAATTTCTCTAAACAAATTCTTCTGATTTATCGATCATTACATGTATCACCCTAAAAATTGAATTGTTTCTGTTTTTAATTTTTTTTTGCGGGTGCAGTTAAAGTTCAAAAACTTACCGGAGTTCCATTTTTATTCGAGTTAGTGGCGGTGGTAAGTTAATACGCTATTTGTCTTAGTTATAAGCCCTATGCAACAGTATTTACTTGAAAATTCATTGATCACTAGACTACTCATGAAGGTGAGTCTTGTGTAGGTTTGTTCAGTTGTGTGAAAGTATTATGCCTTACAACTGCTACTTAGCTAAAGAATATCAAAAAAAATAATGTGACTTGTTTTTTATTGCTTAATTCAAAGAGTTGCGGGAAGTGGTTACTACGGCAATGAATCCCCTTTCTTGAGTGTTAGAGTTAAAATCAAAATTTTAACAATAGTGTAGTGTTAGGCTCGCTCGCCATTTGTGCTCAAGCACATCATTACATGTTGACCATTTTATATAACTAATTTGTAATCAAACTAAGCTCCCAATTTCATTGATATTATGACAATACGTAATTGAAAATAGGGTTAGTGAATTTTTTTTTACATTATGCTGTTTTTTTTCTTTTTAGTGTACACCTAAAGAAATATTAAAAGATATAAATTAACCCATAATAAAAATTCAAAAAAATTTAAGCAAATATGTAGTTGAAGTGTTATCATTACTGTGTTTTTACAGTAGCTTTAACTTCATCAACAATAAAAAACCCTGGACTATCTTCTACTGCTACAGTGGATGACTCAACATCACCAGCTACTGTAACACCAATCATGAATGCAATAACTACAGTTACAGTGGATGACTCAACATCACCAGCTACAGTAACACCAATCATGAGTGCAATAACTACAGTTACAGTGGATGACTCAACATCACCAGCTACAGTAACACCAATCTTGACAATAACTACAGTTACAGTGGATGACTCAACATCACCAGCTACAGTAACACCAATCATGAATGCAATAACTACAGTTACAGTGGATGACTCAACATCACCAGCTACAGTAACACCAATCTTGACAATAACTACAGTTACAGTGGATGACTCAACATCACCAGCTACAGTAACACCAATCTTGAATGCAATAACTGCAATTACAGTGAATGACTCCAAAATATTGACAATCGGTGTCACGAGTCGTGTGATAGGAGCTTTGCTCATTGTTTGCACTGCAGTCGTAGCAATTCTGGGAGCAGTTCGAAGGGGGATCAAAGTCAGAAATAGGAACAAGCTGGTTTTTGTAGACTGTAAGTTTAATCATGCTTACACAGCCGTCAATGAAATGAAGAGACCAAGCTTAACGAATGCTGGTTCCATGATTAAACTAGTTCAGCTTCCCAAGGAGCTCAAAATTCCTTTCCATCACTTGAAGTTTGACCACAAAATAGTTGGAGAGGGTGAGTGGGTTTATGGATTTTACTATTTTAGTAAACTACAGCTGAATTATGATTAATAAATACCACACATTTAGACTGAGTGAACTTTCTATATCTATTGAGTTTATGGATGCACTATGACTATAGATCATTCCATAGTACCTAAGTAAGTAAAAAAACAAAACCAAACAATTTTGCTATCAGCAGCTAATATTTTCTCATTCTGACAGCCATATTATGTTAATGTGATATATATAATCTCGGAAACATATTACCTTTACAAGAGTATTTAGTCTTAACAAACATTATTTTTATATTTGGAAAAATAGAGTAAACTCCAGTGTCATTATTAAAACTAATAAATATTATATCTTAGGAGAATTTTCTACAGTGTACAAGGCCAGATACAGAAACCAATTTGTAGCTGTGAAAGTATTAAAAGGTAAGGATTGAGTTTATTTAATCTACATGTAAGTAAAAGTTTCAAATGTTTTTACATTCTGTTGTTAGAAATCTTTTCTTTCTTGTTCCATTACCTAATTACATTGCTTCCTTTAAGAACATTACTTAGCAAGGCTGAAACAGTAGTCACAAAAACGGATTTATCCTTTATCAGTATATAATGGATATGGCTCTATAATTATTTGATTACATTTTAATTATAGTGATATTAATTGCAGTTGCATTTTTTGAATGCTCAGAGTGCCACATTTTGTTATTGCCTGGTTAGCATGTACAAGCTATTTGCAGTGATGTGCCCTAACCAAAATGGCAGTCTAGCCATTTGTACTGAAGCATTCCACATTGAAAACCTAAACATTGCTTACGTCAACTATCCTTATTAACTTCCAGTAAAATGTTGAAAAATGGTACACAACAACAGCTACTACAACTAAGTCAATCTCCTCACTAGTACATCAGAGCAAGCAGATATTACAGGCTCCAAGTGCCTGGATGACCCTGGGATAATTATTCACTTTGTGCATGATTCTAGAAATTGTTTACTTATTTTCCCTGATTAAGTAAATGGCAATATGGTAAGGATTGACCATACCACTGCATTATGGAAGGTTTCACAAGGAAATCAAATTATGAATTACCACACATTTAGACTGACAGTGCAAGTGAGCACTCTCTATATTCATCGTGTTTATTGATGAAGTATAACTATAGATCATTCCATTGTAGCTTACTAAAATACAAAACAATATTGTTATCCATGGCAAATATATTCTCATTTTAACAGCCATATTATGTTACTTAAAACTTAATCCTAAGTTATGTTTTAAGTAAGATAGTATTGGCTGATAGAATGAGAAAAAAATTGCTATTATTATAATTATTTAAGCCGAGAATGACTGAATATTGCTATTATTATTAGTCGCTGTATTATAAACCATTTCACCAGCTATTTCAGGTACCTTTGAAGTTAGAATGGCTGTTGAAGAAATCATACAAATGACTCATATTTCACACCCGAGCATTCTGGGCCTGATTGGTGCTAGTGTGGACAATCATTTCTCCCCGTGCATCGTCATGCCATTCATGTGGAATGGAAGTCTTGATCACTACTTGAAAAGAAGCGAAAACAAAAAGAAATACTTCTTACCGGTTAATATTGAAGGAAAGAAAGCAGATGTGGTACACTTATGTTATAGAATACTTTGATATTTGAATTTGAAAGCACAAATCTTGCTCTAATTAGGAATAATAATTGACTATTGCATTTTCCAATCTTCACAAGTCAGCCCTGATAGACATCCATAGTAGAATAAGTTACGGCAAAGTGAACTTCATTTTGTTTTAATTAGATGTTCCTGCATACTAGTCAAACAATTGAGCAGATAGGGCAAGTACGGTTTGTAGGTTTAATTATAATGTCAGAATATTTGAATGTACTGCAAACCATTGTATTCATTTTATAATGCATTGTTCCGTTCTGTTTCTGCTAACAAATAGGAAGTAGCTACAGGGAAGTTGCTGCAGATGTGCCTGCAAATAGTACAAGGGATGTTGTACTTGAGCAGTGAGAGAATTATCCATCGAGATTTGGCAGCAAGAAACTGTATGTAAGTTAACAATGAGGCTGAAAGGCTAAGTCAGCTACAACAGTAACGTATAATTAGAAATTGGCATGCAGTTATTATTATGGAAGCTGCAACTCATTGTAGCAGTAAAGTACCTATTGTAAGTTTCACATGGACTTAATAAGACGCTGTTCTTTTTTATATATATGTTGATAATTAAAAATATCAAACCTACTGGTGGAATGACTAAATAACTAACTAAATAATTAAATTTATACATGAATATATAATATATATAATGTATAAACTGAAGCTAAAGCTATGAGGGCCAGTCTTCAGTAAGTATGTTATGGTATTTTACAACTATGTAGGGTAGATTTAAATGGTAACATTAAAGTGGCTGACTTTGGGCTCTCAGTGACTATTTCTGAAGATAAAAACTACTTCAAATTAATCGATGAATCACCAGAAAAGCTTCCAGTGCGATGGATGGCAGTGGAAAGTATAGTCAGTTTAAAGTTTTCAGAGGCTTCAGATGTAGTAAGTTAAATGAAAACTTGTGATCTATTTTTTCATAAATGCACATACACAATTAATATTATTATTCAATGCTTCCTTGAAATTGTACCAGAATAACATCACATAATTAAAAACAACAACATTAGTTACACGAGTTGTTAAATTATCAGGGCCACTTTTTAGAAGTGAAAAGGTTTGTCATCATTTTTCGTAGTATTTGTAGAAGATGCCAGTTCATTAAAATATGAGCTCAAGCACACCACTATTTTATGTACATGGTAATGTGTGAATGAGTGCAAAGGAGGTGATTTAAACTTTAGGAGCCATTGCTACACCTATTGTGGTAGGTATAGTCATTTAATTATATTGGGTGATATTTAATTAATGAAGAGAACTGTGTAATGAATTCAAACTATTTTGATTGAAATGATAAAAAATTAGTTTTTAATGTTTGTCTTAATCTGCAGAATTTCCATGCTTGTAATTCTTAAATCACATTTAATTACATTGGCAAAGTCATGTATTTCTTGTATTAGTTCTGGCTCAACTCTGAATTCTAGCAGCTTAATCTGATAATGTAGAAAGTTATGATTACAAAGCTACACAACAAACATCAAGAAAAATGAAAGTTAGGTTTCATTCAAAATTAACACAGATCACGAATGAAGCAATAAATGACCCATTTATGAAAAACCTGGAAAGATAGAATAGTGCGTATTATAAAAGGATAGCTTTAACTTAATTTACAGTTGCGTGAATCTTTCAAAATTTTCAAATCTTTTGTTGTTGTCAATGTGTTGTTTTAGTGGTCATATGGAGTCACATGTTGGGAAGTATTTAGCGGCGGCGACAGACCTTATCCCGAATTATTGAACAAAGATGTCGTTCAAAACATAAAAAATGGATACCAAATGAAGAAACCTTCAAATGCCGCCTGCAATGATTCTATGTAAGACAAATTATTGACTAAATCATGATGTGAGGAATGCAAAACATGATCAAGACTTAGTTCACATCCTAATAATGTCAATAATCTTCACTTAAATGAATATAAACGAACATTCAGTCATTCTTGGCTGAAGTAATTGGTGAGGTGCTAGAGCACAAATGGGAGTGAGCCTAAGGCTACACTATTATTAAATTATTGCGTGTAAACACTTAAGAAAAGGTCGAGTTTTTAACTTATGTATATTGACGGTAAAGAGGATTCAATGCCATAGTAGCCCACAACTTTTTGAATTGAAAGAAAAAGGTCACGTTATTTGAAAGTTTTCTTTGTTGTATTCTTTAGTTAAGTAGTAGCTCTAACGCACAACACTGTCACACACTTGAACATACCTTCATATAAGACTTACCTTCGTAATTAGTCTAATGACCTATGAATTTTCAAGTAAATACTCTTGCATAAGACTAATAACTATGACAAATAGTGCATTAACTTATCACTTCCAATAACTCGAATAGAAATAGAACTCGGCAAGTTTTAACTGCACCCGCAATAAAATTCAAAATGGTAAACAATTAAATTTTTAGAAGATGCGGGTAATGATTATAAAAGAGAGGATTCTATTTAATGAAATTTGGGACGGGGTAGACCTTCGAACTAACACAAAAATGCCAGGGTCAAAGTACAAAAATGATTTACGTACATCCAAACATTTAATATAAACCAATATCCCCGATTTTCAATTGTGTTACCCTGATAGTGTTTCGCTCGCTCACCAATTATGATACTAGCAAATTTTCTTGTTTTAACACCCAATATTATGTTAATTAAACTTAACATTACAACTTCTTGCTAAAGTCCTCACTATTATTAAAAAATATTAGTTAACTACATACATTTTTCATGCAATATACGTGCATATTTGACATTTTAACTCTAACTGGGTATACGTAGTGTGAATATAACATTTGACTGTAAATTTTTATTGAGCTAATTCAATGATTAATATTTCTGCAGATATGATGTAATAGTTTCTTGTTGGGCTTTGGATCCAACAGATAGACCAAACTTTCAATGTCTTGAACAGAAGGTGTCATCTCTGCTAACCAATTTAAAAGACTATCTTCCACTGATGCCTTAATCATCTGATACAAAATAATGTAGTAAACAATCATAAAAAAATATTTAATATAATAATCATGTGACTTTTCAGATAAAGTTTAAGACCACTTCTCTATCAATCCGTTGTTATTATCACAAAATCTGTATTTTTATCTTTTAAAATTCACAATTTTAGTTAGTGACTTGCTTATGTTTTAAATAAACAGAAACATGAAGTCTTTCAATAAACTTAAATACTCCGTTAATCTTCTAGATCTAGTTTAAATAATAATGTCCATTTTTTCTCACTAACTAAAGATGAGATATTTACAAAAATTTAATTAAATTGGTAGATAATTTTTTTCACTTAGTTGAATCACCAAGTAGTGGAAGTCATTAATTAGAAATTCAACTGTCAAAAGTGATAGTGATTTGTAATTTTAATATAATATATGAGTGTGTAAAATGACTATACTGTGAACAATTTGATAGATTTAAATTTTATTGACTGCTAGATAAGAAAGTCTAGCCATTAAACATAATTGAATTACTTTGGAAGCAAGCGAGGAATACACTATATTTTGAGAAAAAAAACATTTGAGTCAATATCTTTCAAATTGAACACTGTTTGATTAACTATAGGATGTACATAAGAGCTGGTGTCTTACAGCCAGAATTGCTAAAGACAAGGTACAGACTTCATTAGTATAGCTAAGTAGTGCAAATCCACTGCCGAATTATATATTGAGTTATTGTATATAACAGTTAGTGAAACTAATACTTTTAATTATTTATTTCAGCTGATTCTATCAAGTCTCCTTCAATAACTGTGCTGTTGTTGTTTTGTTTTTAACATTGATACTTTCATTGCTTTGTCATAATTAACTATACTATAATAGAGGGCATACAATTAAAATAAACAAAAAAATATAAATCACCCTTATATTTTTTTTTATGATTATAGTGATTACTGTGTAATATACTGTATGTTACAATCACCGTAAAGGATGTATTCATGTTTCATGGTCAAAACTCCCATCACAAAACCTTAATAGTAAAAGAGCTAAGGACAGCATATTTAAGAATTTTTTAGGCAGGTAATGGGAGTGAATTATTGCCCTAATTTCAATACTATTATTATGATGCATTTTGTAAATTAATAGCTTTCTTTCACCAGAATCATACACATAGCTGTAACTGCAATCATTGCCATTTACACTTAAATGTCAAGTTTGTCCTTAGTAACTGGATAAGTGCATTTATATATTATAGCTGAATTACATTACAAGAAAACAATTTATTCATAATTTTACCTGAATTTTCTATATATATATAGCCAATTATTATGTGTATGCAGATATTATCATTACAATTAAGTTTAGAGAATCAATACACACATTATGTTTAATTGCTTACATTCATTGGATCTTAAAATTCACATGGTTTAATTTTATCTATACGAGACAGATAACTGTACTGCACAATGGAACACTAGTGTAAGTTGTACCTTATGAATGATGTTTTCCCACAAACTCTTGTATTGTGTTCGTGCATGATTGCTCTTCAGACATGCATGACATTTCTATACAACTAACTTCCATCTTACACTTTTAACAATAGTAGAAGCTGTCTCAACACCCCAGATCATCAAAACTGCCTAATGTTACTGTGTGCAGTCTACTAATGTGTGGCTGTAGTTCTGTTGCTGTTTGAGACTCTTATGTTATTTTTCCTTGTTAGCTTTTTAAAATGTTACATTTTGGGCACGTGATACCAGAACACTATTATTATGTACAACGTAATGTGGGTGAACTAAAAAAATTGAACACCAAAGAAACATGCAATGACACGATACAGCTTACAAATTATAAAAAGGGATCTGTTCTATTAGAGGAATAAATAGAGGCATAATAAATTAAGGCGTAGGCTTTGTTGTGCTAAGTCAATTTCATACAAGATTATTTTTAACTATACAAATTACTACATGTAATTTTATTATATTCTTCATTTGGCCTTTGTATGGTTTCTTGGATGGTCAATTACACGTAACTACATTCATGAGGATATGAGCCTGAAAGTTTCTGTATTAGTGACATGTTTCTATAGTAGCACAATACTGTTTTGAGATAACTTGATGGACCCCTGATTATTGCCCAAATAACAATTGCCTAGATTAATAAATTATGTTCATTAAGATTTCAATCAAACTATCATTTGAGTATCTGAATAATAATGTATAAAGAACACATTTAATGTATTTAGCTATAACGTTACATGGTATTGTCATTTAATAGACATTATTATCATTATAATTATTATTTATTATTATTTTAATTTATTTGGTTGTAACATTACAAGGTGTAGTTATTATTCGGAAACTTTTTTTCGGTTTCTTCATTGTTTAGGTATAGTGTCTCTTCCAAAAAACCATAACCGTGCATCAATGGACAATATCCATACTTTAAGAAGGTATCACTTACAACTCCAATTATTCTGTACAGACAGGGGTATGATTCTATTTATGAAAATAATAAATAATAGATTAGTGGTGAGAAAAAACAACATGTATTCATTAGACTGGAGGTATTAAATGGAAAATCTATATTGTTTGTGTGACGATCTGCCCAAGTTTTCTAAATTTGAATAAAAACAAATAAAAGGTAGCTAGTAATCTTATCAGTTATCTTATTATTCTCATGATATTGCTTACTATTTTCTAAATAAATCTGAATAAAGAAGCAGATTATCTCCTTAACAAGTCCTTTACAAAAAACAGTATTATTTAATATACTATTTTACTAAGGATGTATCAAAAAAGTTTTCTTTTAGCTATAAAGTTATATTATAAGCTTTTGAAGTGTTGCACTAGCATAAAAGAATTGTGTGATTTCGGTTTTGTAATAGCTCTTGTTCAAGAATGCATTAAAAAGCAATAATAGAGTTCCTTCTCAGTAGCTTGTTCATTATTGTTCATGTTTCTCCACGTATAGATAAAACTCGTATCTCTAACACTTACTGAAGCATTTTCTGGTGGATTTATTTTGAATAGTCCAATAACTATAAAACTGACAAATCCATTCTTGAATAGAAGCATTCCCATGTTCGCTCCATTCTGGACCTTTCCCTCAACTATTGAGCAAGTTTGCTATTGGAATGCAACTGACTATGAGACAATTCAAGAGTATCTGCATATCTTCCAAACAGAAGAAGGAAGAGTAGACTTCAATGCAACATTGCTATTCACTACAAACTGGGAATATACAGTGTGGGGGTTCTGGTCTCCAGCGAGGTGATAGCCGGTCGGGTCGTCAGCTCTGTGGATATCCAGCACCCGGTAGATGCTGCCACCAGGTACTCTCTACTCGCTGGGCGATGGTTCGGCTCAGGGATAACTGGTGAATAGCAAGCCCTTACCCGCTTAGCTACCCAGGAGCCCACTCAAGTGTCTCGGTGTTAAACTAAGAATATTGAATTTTAGAGAACTGAACAACACGCGTACAAATAAAAGTAATTACGTAAAGTCCACTGCTTGTGCGCAGGCTCACTACACAGCACACACGTACACACACAAAAATGAATACTATACTGTGACATAAAACTCAACGAAAATACAACAGCTAACTACTGTGACACAGAACTCAAATAATAAATAAACAACTTTCTTGTTCACTTTTTTCTTCTGGTCTTTAGGGGAAGACCCAGCCCCACAGGCCCCTCCGCTAAGCCTGAGCCCATCTGGCCAGGCTGAGAACCACCAGGCTGGGGCTCCTCCAAGTCATCTACATCCCAGTTTTGGCGGCTCAACCCATCGGCATTCGTGTTGTCTTTTCCAGGACGATATCGTATGTCTACTTCACGGCCCTGAAGCTTCAGTGCCATCCTCATTAGTCTCCTGTTAAGGTGGCTGCTCGACAGTAGGGACGTACAGGCTCTATGATCTGTATAAACTATAACAGAGACACCATACAGGTAAAAATCAAAATGTAGAAGTGCAGCTACAATGGCTAATGACTCCAGTTCTGTGACTGTATATGTCCTCTCCGCCCCTCTCAACTGCCTACTGTAAAAGGCTACAGGCAACTCCTGCTGGTCTCGTACAACATGGAGACACGCACCAACTCTTCCTCCAGATGCATCTATACACAAAATAAACACATCACGCAAAACAGGCACATACAAAATGACACGATTACATAGAGACTCATGCAAACATATAAATGCTTCATCCATCTCCCGAGTCCAACAGACTCTTTGTGGAGCCGAGAGAGCAACGGCTGGGGTGAGCACTGTAGAGAGCCGGGCAAAACCATCGATGAAGTTCCGATAGTAGCCTACCGATCCCAGAAACGACCTCATCTGTCTTTTTGTCACTGGTCGGCCATAATTTGCCATAGCTTGCACTCTCGCCTCTGGCACTTCCACACGCCCACACCCGACTTGATGTCCCAAATATGACATATAACGCCTACCAAACTCACATTTTTTCCGTTTCACTACCAACCCTGCCTCTCCCAAGCACCTAATGACCCTTTCAAGATCCTTCAAGTGATCCGCCCAACTACTACTGAAAACCACCACATCATCTATGTAATTGGACGATACGTCCGATACCGGTTTCAATACCTGCTCAAGAATTGCCTGAAAGGTCGCTGGTGCGTTCTTAAGTCCGAATGGCATTCTTACGAACTTGTACTTTCCAGCCGGGCAGCTGAAAGATGTCAGCTCCTGGCTTTCCTCAGCCATCACAATCTGATGGAAGCCAGAGGTCAAGTCTAGCTTAGACAGAACCTGACTGGCCCCTACCTTGTCCAGGATCTCATTCAGAGACGGAAGCCAAAACCGCCTCAGTGGAGTGATATTGTTAAGTTCCCGATAGTCAACACACAAACGTATGCTACCATTTTTTTACGCACTGGAACTACTAGGCTAGACCATTCAGAGTCACTCCTCACTATGATCCCTAACTTAAGCAATTTCTCAATCTCATCAGCGACAGCCTGCCTGATGTTCATAGGCACCTGCCTAGGTGGCAATTTCACAACTTGACTTCCCTCCCGGACATTAATCACGCACTCCCCAACTGAGCACAAACTCAGTTTATCAGAGAAAAAGTCAGACAACCTAGCCAATACAGTCTGCAGATCTCTCTCAGAATACTCGTCGCACACTTCATCACTCAACCCACCACGTTTCTCCCACATCTCACACATTACCTTGTCTTCCTCTGCTACTACACAAACACTATTTACATTCAAAGGCCTACTCACGAATCTCTTAGTATTGTTAATGTGTTCAATCTTGTCACATTGACCTCCTTCTCTTCGTACTTTATAGTTAACTCTTGACAGCTTATCAACGACTTCATAGGGGCCCTCCCATGAAGCTTCTAATGCACCAAGCAATCCAGGTACCTTCAGTAAAACTTTACTATCCACGTCTAGCACTCTATCAGACTTTTTTTTGTTACATGCCAACATTCTAGTCACACTTGACTTATTTGAATTCCCTACAGCCACTTCATGCAAGACCTTAAGCCTGTCTTGCAGACATTCCACCCATGAGTTAACATCCATGTCCTTGTAACAATTCTCCACCCAACCTGCGTAAAGGATGTCTAGTGGACCTCTCATCTGCTTGCCGAACACCAGTTCATGAGGTGAAAAACCAGTATCTCGGTTGACCACCTGCCTGATGGCGAATAGTGCCATAGGCAGGAAAGTCGCCCAATCAACGCCGCTATACACAGCCTTTGCCAGCATTGGCTTCAAGGTACCGTGGAACCTCTCTGCTACTCCATTCCCTTGAGGCCTATAAGGAGACGTATGCAGTGAATCAATGCCCAGAATTTCATACAGGCGCTTGACCACTCTACCCATGAAAACACTGCCCCTATCTGACAAAATTTTTAGAGGAAAACATGTCCGAGTGAAAATAGCAACCAAGCCGTCTGCAACCTCTGAGGCTGAACCCGTTCTCATGGCAACTGCCTCAGGCCACCTTGTAGCCATACAGATGAATGTGAGGACGAATCGAACTCCTCCCTTGGCCTTAGGCAAAGGACCGACGATGTCCACTGCCACGGACTCGAACGGTTCCGTTACTATCGGTCTCTCAACTAGTTGGGCTTGTCTATTACCAGACTTGTTCATCCTAGCACACATATCACAAGATTGAACGAAGTTTGTAACATCTTTCCCTATTCCTGGCCACACAAAACGAGAATTTATAAGGGCTCTCATCTTCTTAATGCCAACATGACCAGTCCTGTCATGGGCAAGCTCAAGGACTTTGGCTCTCCTAGACTTAGGAAGTACCAGCCTTTTCTTCTCATTGTCACCATCAACTATGGTGTGATATAGCAAACCACCACCCCAAGAATAACCCATTTTCTTTGTATCAGCTAAGTTCCTACAATGACCTAACGAATCATTCGCAACCATTTCCACCTTCAACTTCTCTACATCCGGATCATCCACCAAGCTCGGGCTACCGAAGGAACACTGCATTTCTGCCTCTGCACTACCCAAACTATGATCAACCTCAACTACATCTCGTGCTACCTCTGCTACTTCATCCTCTTTCACCTGAACCTCAGACATAACCTCGTTTATGCTCTCCAGAGAGACAGGCGGCACCGCGTCTCTGTCCCTCTGGGCAGCAGTCTCGGCAGCTAGTGACTCCATCCAATGACCAGCTCTGGTGACTACATTTACCGAAGCTTGCTCCTCGGTTTGCTCCAGGGTTATCTTTGAGGTCTTACCACCTACTTCCTTACCACTTGGAGCTACAACCGCATCTACCAAGGTAGATGTCTGGGTGTCCGGGGTATCACCGGAGTGCCCCGCCTCCACTCCAATATTTGGAGTTTCGACGGCACTCAGAAGGAGCTTTCTCGCCATGGAATCATCCATGGGAACTGAGAATAAAACTTTATCACAGAGCATGTCAGCTCTGGCAACGACGGCCAATCTCCTTACAGAAGAGATACCTTCTATCTCAAACTGTACATCAGCCATGCACAGAGTTACAGGTACACCTGTGGCACCACGTACTACCACTGTATCAGGAAGCATCTGGCTTTCATAGACCAGAGTACCGGGGACTATAGTTACTTCGGCTCCCATGTCAGGGGCTATCGGACAATCCAACCCATTAACCTTACCCTTCACTAACGGAAAATCAGAGCCTACGGCAACCCAGTTAGCAATCTTAGGTGCAGAACTCGCTTTGACTCCCAGTGTCTTAACATTGGTCTGATCATTGTTCTTTACACTGGAGAATTGTGAGGATGTATCAGGCTTGCTGGGGCATTCTGTGGACCTGCGCCCAACCTGATTGCAAGAATAGCACACTAGACGAGACTGTCTGTCATCTTGACTCACACGACATTCAAATGCCTTATGGCCATAGCCCTCACATCTATAGCAATTGGTGCTATTGCTAACATCTCTTCGCCCAGCCCTTAGCTGATCTCTAGAACGGGCATTGCTAGCATTTAGGGTTGTTGCCACCTCATTCAAGTCATTGAATGACACTACATTGCGGCCATCAATTAGACCTTGTTCGGATAATGGCAAGTTAACTCTAAACAGACCCTTAACCACAAACAATGCCAACTCGTCTTTACTCTTGCACATCATTCCAACACGATCAAATAGTTGCTTTATATGTTTATACCTCTCCAACCTATCCATTCCCTTAGTGTCATCCTCCAGATCACAAAATAACTTTATCTCCAGATCTCTCTTGCTCAGACCCACCTTCTCCAGCAATTTACGTTTCAACAGCTCATATGTACACTCCCCATTATCGACTAGATCAACCACCTGCTCTCTAGCCTTAGGAGACAATTTAGTCAGCAAGATTATCTTATACTGGCGTTGAGACACACCTTTATCCTTAAGATCTGCCGCCAACCCCCTGATGTACTTAGATATTTCACTACCATCCTTGCAGTTCATGTTTCTCCACGTATAGATAAAACTCGTATCTCTAACACTTACTGAAGCATTTTTGGTGGATTTATTTTGAATAGTCCAATAACTATAAAACTGACAAATCCATTCTTGAATAGAAGCATTCCCATGATCGCTCCATTCTGGACCTTTCCCTCAACTATTGAGCAAGTTTGCTATTGGAATGCAACTGACTATGAGACAATTCAAGAGTATCTGCATATCTTCCAAACAGAAGAAGGAAGAGTAGACTTCAATGCAACATTGCTATTCACTACAAACTGGGAATATACAGTGTGGGGGTTCTGGTCTCCAGCGAGGTGATAGCCGGTCGGGTCGTCAGCTCTGTGGATATCCAGCACCCGGTAGATGCTGCCACCAGGTACTCTCTACTCGCTGGGCGATGGTTCGGCTCAGGGATAACTGGTGAATAGCAAGCCCTTACCCGCTTAGCTACCCAGGAGCCCACTCAAGTGTCTCAGGTGTTAAACTAAGAATATTGAATTTTAGAGAAGTGAACAACACGCGTATAAATAAAAGTATTTACGTAAAGTCCACTGCTTGTGCGCAGGCTCACTACACAGCACACACATACACACACAAAAATGAATACTATACCGTGACATAAAACTCAACGAAAATACAATAGCTAACTACTGTGACACAGAACTCAAATAATAAATAAACAACTTTCTTGTTCACTTCTTTCTTCTGGTCTTTGGGGGAAGACCCAGCCCCACATACAGCGCATGTCAACAGTTCAGTAAGTTAGGTGTCATTGAAGACCTAAATTATTCCAAGTAGTTGTTGTGAAGGGAAGAAGAGGGGCCTGAACACTACTACAGTAAAAGTTACTCCCAATTTGCCCTTACTATAGTACTAGAGTCCTTGTGAAGTCTTTAGTGTTGTATGTCAAACTCAAAGATTTCTTTAAGGTTGATTCAAATATTATCAAACACAATAACTCCACAAACTAATTGAAAGTCATTTTATACTCCAATGACTCTGCTTGTAGTTACCCTTGTGATTCTAAAGTTACCCAATTATGATGGCAGCTGTGTGTACAAGGCTAAACTCAGAGGTGAAGTTGTCGCAATACAGATTCTAAAAGGTATTGAAAAAGTATCAATATAATGATTAGGTATTTGGGGGTCATCCAAACTTCCATTCCACATGAATGGCATTACAATACATGGAGACTTGTTCCTGTCTATTGCTACTGCCTTCAACTTCAAAATATTAGGATGAGAGAAATCTTTCATTTTTAAAACTTCATCAATGACTCCTTAAATCTCAGAAGTCCCAGAAAATCCTGTATAATATTAGAATGTAAAACTCAAAATAATTTCATATAGACTATGTGTATAGGGCTGAAACTCTACACAAAAGTTAAACTAAAATTTGTATGAATACTAGTGGCTACTTTTTGAATTGATTAATGTAAATAATTTATGCTTTGCTTGATGTTTCCATTTCTGTTGTATTTTGTGAGAATTAAACATACAGGTAAATTATTAAAAAAAATTCTATCTGAGGAAAGAAGAAAACAGACATAACATTTTACTGTCGACTGATGAAAAACCAGATAATCACTTTGCTGTGAGCTTTAAAGAGCATAAAACTTGGTTACATGTGAGTTTTTTTTTTTAAACAATGCTAAGTTAAATATCTCCTATCAAATTCATGTGATTTGGAGATAACGACACAGAAAAGAGTAGTGGTTAGGATTAATAGCAAGAGTGGTGCATGACAATTTTCATTAGCCACAGAGTATGAGTGCTAATAATTCGAATACCTCAGTGTTTCTTATGTTATAGCCAATAATAATAAACAATAATTTTATGCAGAAATTATAATTTTATGCAGATACGAAATCATAATCTTGTTTAACGAAATCATCCTACTCAGATTCCGCCATTGTTCATACTCTTTTATTCATTACTCAGGAATTTTTGCTGCAATTACATAACTTAGAGGTGCAGCGAGGTGACAAACAGATTGCCGTGACCAACAGAGTCATTATTTCATTTTCCCACTGCTTTGGTATTTAAAAAACATATATTACATTTTTTTGTGTTGAAAAATGAATTGACTTTAGTATTACTATATTAGCTATCCAAACTTTTAAAAAATAATGAGAATGAAATTTTATCTATTAAAGTCTGCACGAATACTTCAAGTCTAATTATACTCATGACAGTATTCTTTAGCACATTATTGCGAAAGTGTGAAAGGCAGAACAGTTTGTGTAGATATACACTTGCTCTTTAATTAATTGGATTAACTTTTTGTCGTTACATATATTTAATCATTATATCATTAATCTAATGTAATGCCTCCCAGGACACTGCAGCTGTGAAGCTATTGGGCATGTGCCTCCAAATTGCTAAAGGCATGGATTACTTGAGCAGCAAGAAAATCATTCACAGAGACCTGGCAGCCAGAAATTGCATGTGAGTAAATATCTATACTATTTTATTTTTTATTGAACCCATAATGAGTATGATAAGGCATTCATTCTATTGATATCTCTATAGAATTAAAAAAAAAAATTATACTACACTTCTTATTAACACATTTGAAAATACTTCAGACACTTTTTTGTTTCTCAATTACAGTATGAAGTCGCAATTCTATATTATAGCTCTGAGTCATGCTTAAGCTTATAATCATGTATTTATTGCTTCAAAATTTTAACTGTACTGCTACTACAGGATGGATATGAAATATGTGATCAAAGTAGCTGACTTTGGATTAGCTGTAAAGGCATCAGAAGACAAGAATTATTTCAAGCCTGGAGAAGAAATGAGAGAAAAACTTCCAGTTAATTGGCTAGCTATTGAGAGCCTGCTTGATCACAAGTTTTCTGAAGCCTCTGATGTGGTTAGTATTAAACAAGCATTTGCATAAATCACTGATGCTTTGTGTTGTCCTATTTCACAACATTGGTATTAATATTTTGTTATCTGACAATTACTCGGGGAATATAGTGTTTCCCGCAGCAATCAGGGTGAGGATAGGCCGACACCTTTCGTATTTTGTAGAAAATATCGCTCCATTATCTGCAGAAGTACTAAGAGAAGTTGTAATATCTGCATGCAGCATAGATACGAATATTTATTTAAATTTGTTTTTATAAAACTAATATGCCAAAGTTTTATGCCAGTCCAAAACATATTGTGTTAATAATTAATATACATAGGAAAAAACTCATAAAAAATGAATCGAACATCTTAAGAAAAAAAGAAGCTAATTGCATAAAGATTTTAGTGAGAAGAGATAACTAATGCAGGGAACTTAGCATCATAGTTATGTCAAATTGGAAGAATTTACCATTACAACTCAATTATGACTCTAGCTTGCTATTGCTTTTTTTAAATTTTGTTCAGGGGATGTTATCACTTCATATATATAATGTATTCGACAGTTTAATTAGTAATAATCATGTTTAAAAACTTAACTAGGTTTAAAAGATGTATTTAGTATATAGATTACCAATTGTGATCTATTTGCACTTAATTTTATATATAGCTATTCATTTTCAAGCTAACTATTAATATAAAAATTTGCTCAATAGTTCGCAGTTATGCTATAATAAGTATTTTTATTATCAGTGGTCATTTGGAGTCACGTGCTGGGAAATATTCAATGGTGGAAGAAAGCCTTACCCTGGCATTAAGACTAAAGAACTCCTCCAACAGCTTCTTGGAGATTATCGCATGCAGAAACCTCCTAATCAAGCTTGCACTGATGGTATGTGAGTTGCTCTACAATACAATGACGTTCAAATTAACATCAATGATTATGTAGATACAATATTATGGCATCTTGCTGGAAAAGGGACCCTTTAGAAAGGCCTTCATTTTCTGACTTGGTGGTGACAACCTCAGTGCTCCTACAAGACATGAAGGATTATCTACCATTACTCACCCTACAGCAGCAGGACAGTTTGATGGCAATGTGCCAGGAACAAGCTTGTGAGCTTTACCGAACTTCTGTGTCAGAGGAAAAGGAAACAGTTTTTTGTGAGAAGAATTCACGACAAACAAGTGCACATAATAACAGTTTGGATTACTTTACATTCAATTTCAAGTCAATTTTCAAGACAGATATTTTAATTATCATGCTGTATTAATTATCATAGCTGCATTCTCAAATAACTATTTTCTCAAATAACTATAACTGTAGTTTATTAATAATTTGTCTGAAATTGTTTTTATCTGTTTTTGGATATTTTCTTTTGTTTTAATTTTAATAGAGCACTCTACCCGTATTAAATGGAATGTTTTACAACAGATTAGGAGGAGTCGTATTTTGAAAACAAAGTTCCTGGGGAAGCTAATCCTGAAATAAGGAGATAATGTGAGTGAAGGTTACAGTGTAGCTACAATTGCAAAATACTTTAAAAAAAAACTGGCCTACTATTAGGGAGTGATAGCACAGGTAACTGTGCTATTAGGGAGGATCAATAACACTCGTAAAGCAATTCAAATAGCAATTGAAATAGCACTTGGCTTCGCCTCTGCTATTTCAATCACGTTATTATTTCAATCACGTTACTCGTGCTATTAATCCCGAATAGCAGGGTTACCGGTGCTGCTATTACTCATACAAATGACTATTAAAGTCCACAATAATTTCATTTTTGTTAATTAACAAATGAAAATCTTGTGAAATTAGCTAGCCTTATTGCATCCTTAGACATTTCAAACTAATAGCTATATAACAATACAATTAAGAATGCCACAGACTCTGTGATTTTCCCCATCATATGATGCTATTTGGTATTCTTTCACCCTTTGCAATATTATCCTTAGATTAAAATAGCTACACAAACAAATTGTTATTTTCATTTGATAAAATCAATTTAAAAAACAATTACCAAATGGCTGATGTGGAGAAGGTGAGAAATTACTTAATCCTTAATGCTTACAGAGCATGTGAGTAGGAAGCCAAATTGGATTGGTGCAGCCATAGCCATACCCACCAAATCACACCCAATTAACCACACCCACTTAACCACACCCGCTTAACCACACCCACTTATTCATTTTAAGTGGCCTGTAAAAAATACAATTATTGTAAAAATACAATATTTGAGTTTATTGTCAATCAAATGAACCAAGAATTTTGAGTCTGTGCTCTGAGTGTGTTGGAGTCTAGAATTAGACACTCCTATTAACTATAGTGTAGTATGGGCATACATTAGTCTGAACCACGCCATCCTGCGTTGCATAATCTGCTCCGACTAAAACGTTTAGGTAAGATTTGGATAATGGCTGAAACCATAGACAAGAACAGACTGTACAACCCTCACATAATAATTTAATGGAATAATGCATTAGGTGAACAACGGATGTCCGATGATGACAGTATTCTATTTAAAGCGGTCGCGTTGAGAGTTCCTCGGTAGAACTTCCAAATGGCGGTGTTGTCGTTTCTTCTTTTTGCTTCGTGCATTATTTTTCCTGGTTGGAACCATAAAGATCAAAGTAAGATTAATATAATTTTATGTCAGCGTACAATCTGAGGGAGTATGCAACGACTTCTTTGTTTTTTCTTCCTTTTATATTTGATAGTACTCACTCGTAATATTTAGTCTTTCCTAATTAAAATATATAAGCATTCAGATGATTTCAAACCTTTGATATAATTTGCTATTTCTAACAATGGTTATTATCACAGATTGGTTTTGTTTTCCAACAAGCATGTTTTTGTTTACTGATAGAACTCATAACTGTTACATGATGTTTGCAGCAAATTTAGAATCTTACTGCCAAATTGAAAATAATTCTCTAATAATCTGGCTCTTGCCTATGGGCATTATGACTAAACATGGGGTTGAATTTGGCCTCAGGCCCATTGCTGGGAACCTTAAAGGAGGAAAGTATTTTAATTGAAGTAAGGAATCTGTAAAACGTGTTAAACTGTGAATCATATAAAGCTTTTACCATGTGTATTCAATATTCAACCTTATATAATAATTATAAATATTTTTAAAGGGTTCTTGCTAGTGGAGTCCATTAGGATGCAGTCATCTTTGTTTTGGCTGAATTTCCACTTGAGCAAATATTGTTTACAAAACTCACAATAAGCTTTTCATTCAGAAATTGGACACTAAAAAAATATATATATTCAAATATTTCCTAATATTATATAGTTTTCTTTTGACCTGGACCTTACCTCTGTCACAACCCCACCCCACTTATTTCTATCAGGAGAACCAATGTTCCAAAAATGCCTATGTCAGCATTATCCTGTAAGGTATCTGAGAGATGGTTCTAGAAATAGCGGTCATCAAGTCACCTGAATAGACTGGTGACTTGTATGGCTCCTGCCTTCCTGCCAGTTCAGTTAGTTTTTTTTTTCTCTTGACTAATATTGACTGCTATTCAGTTGTTAATGTCTAATCTATATATTTTCTTGAATTAAATTTAATTAAGCTTAATTTATCTAATGAAGCATCTCTAAGGATGAACAGGAGTGGAATACAATTACTGAGTGATCATCTCAACTATCACATGGTCTTGATCTTACTGACACCAGTACCTATTCTCATTAACCATCAGTCATGGACCCCAGCCATTGAAGCCCTGTTAGTAACATGTGAAAGCTGGGATATCCTATATTATTAAGCAAATTGTGACTCACTAGGAAACTGGCAATGTTTATATGACTTTACTAGGTGAACCATGTAGCACTTTGAATATTTGATGCAGAATAACTATCTTTATAGTCATTACCGTCTTACTACTAGCTGGAAGACATGAAATATGTAAAAGGATATTTAATTAATGCCTGCAGAAAACTTGTCATGGAGTTAATCATTATATACACAAGATTGAAAGACAAAATTTGAAAAATCTTAGTCGTCACTGGGGAATAAAACCCAGGACAACTGGCTTTAGCCACCAGTTTTTATGAATGGTCATAACTTGATAATTGTCATATACACACACATATAATGTTATTATTATTATTATTATTATTATTATTATTATTATTATTATTATTATTATTATTATTATTATTATTGTTATTATTATTATTGATATTATTATTATTATTGTTGTTATTATTGTTATTATTATTATTATCATCACCATTATGTATTACTATGTATTTATAAAGATATAATCTGTCATTTGTCATTTCTAGTTGGTGGAACCAAACAATATATTTTTTTTTTTTAATGCTAATTTCAAAATAGTAAAATAATAATTCTTCCTACATTTTACATCACTTCCTCACTACTATCATAGTATTATAAGCCAAGGTTTAAAAGTCATGTCTGCTATTCATTGGAATTGATGACCTTTCTCCAAATATATTGAGGGAGCTGTTGATCTTATTACTACACTTAATCACCCGTGGCAATGTTCAATATTCGTCGTGGTTCATGACTCATGAATTAATTGTGGGTCAATCCCCCTCTTCTAACCGATAATTACTACTAAGTGATTTAATCTTATACCAAGTTTCCTTATAGTAACAATTCTGGCATTAGTTCCGCAAACCTTGGCAAGGAAAACTTGATTCCTTTTGAACAAGGATTTGTCGCTATGATGTCAGCACTTTAATATGCACTTGAAAATTATTTGACATTTAGTTTTGACATGAACAAATTTAAACAATGTGTAATATCTAAACTTCACAATTAATATAACATTTGTCATGTATTTGCAGTAAATTGTGAAATAATTTGTTTCCAAGCAAATGATTCCTATCACAGCCGTGTAATAGAATTGGAGAAACCTATGATATTCTACAAACAAAATTTCTCCAGCATTGACGTAAGTTATGTTTTATTAAGCTGTGCAATTGTGAATAAGTCAAACACTCACTTTCAGAAGTGTAAATGTAAGAGACAGAAGACAGGTATAATTATATGCATAATATTATAATAAAGTAGCTAAAAGTATTGAATTGAAATATCATTGACATTTAAGCTTTGTCATATATACTGCTTATTCAGCATAATTTAATATTTTAACCTAATTCAGCAATACACAATGAATACAATAATATATTTAATATTTTTAGTAGATGCTCTTAAAAAGAAAAACTCTCACGCACAAACTAATTTACAAAGACGATAATAGTGACTGTTACCATCACCTATATTTTTTTTTAATTAGCTGTGACGACATAAGTTATAAATTATAATGTGTTAAGCAAATATAAATTTATATGTAATAATATAAACAAATTAGATAGTGACAGTAATGATTATTTTTCATGAATCTCTGAATATAGCTATTTCTATTGCTACAGTGTTGAAAGGTATCATACATATTACTTCATATTGATTGTATTACTTAGGTCAGTGCCAGAACATTCATAGCATTTGTTGGTCAAAGGACATTCAGTGGTGGATATGTATTGATTAAAAACCTTCCTTCTTTTCTTCGATCTCCATATAGCTATTTGAATCAGCCTCAAACTCCTTTTCTTACTGCAATTTTGGCTTGGGGGTCAAGCGGTGAAATATGCTATCAACAAAGCAAAAATTTATCTTTTATTGAGCATTATTTAGAACTGAATAAAGAAGTGAAGAAGGATATTGGATTTTATGAAACTGAATGGACTCTTTTGAAATTTTTCTGGAATAACATTACGGTTGGGGTCGCAGCTAATGATAATGAAATATTTAATGTAAGTTACAGCATTACATATAGGCATTTGAAATAATACTATACTACATTGATAAAATTTTTACTGTGTTATAACTATATACATTTGTTTGTGGTTTTATAATAGTTTTACACATCTGCATGATATCTATACTTACATGTATGTAATCAAAGCTAAGAAAGCCACTGATCATAGCATAAATGAATATGTATAGTAGAAAATATTACAGGTAAAAATTAAGTTCAATAGCAAAGTTCCTGAATGAGTTTTATTTTAAACCAAATTCAATTATTAGTCTCAATTAAAGGGGTATGGCATAGCTCATTTATTTTAAAGATTTTGCCACCACTATGACTAATCGGTCAATAGTACTTAAAATATCCACTCTACTAATCTCATAGGACTCTCAGGAATTTTTCGTCACTGTTGTGCTAAGTGCACATTTCAAGTTTCACTTAAACTTGAAGACAGCCACAGCATTCCTGGCTAGTTTGGACTCAATGGTGCAATTTTTCATAAAGAAGAATGGTATTAAGTTCACTGATGATACTCTATTTTTTAATTACTGTATAATATTCAGAGCAATTTGATCTTCTCATTATAAATGAACAGCTTTGAACCTGGTTTAGTGACAACAATAGTATATTAAAAAAACAACACCGTACTCAAGGTCACAAACAATTTAGCAATTTAGAAAATTTAATACATTTTATGGAAGCAGTATGATGCCACATCCTGTACTTATTAGTTCTGCTTGACCAACATAATTTCCATTAACAAATTTTATTATAATTTAGGCAATTAGCATAGAAGTTTCAATACTTTATGATGGAGTGAGAACGTACTCTAAATTTGCTTACAAGCAAATACATCCTAATGTGCTGTATGTCATTGGCTTTAATTCGGGAGGCAGCAATTCAAGAGTGACTAATAAACATTTGCAACTTGGCGATGTGCAACATGGAACACCTTCCATGGATTTACTGACCAACTTAACAACCATTTACAGAATTGACAGTAATGGATTCTTATACTTACTTGAATTATATACATGTACATAAATGGTATGGGATACTGTTACAGGAGATTGTGTTACAGCTCTGAATAGTTCCTGTCATTGGTCTACTTATGTTACGTCCTGTGACAGAGACACCAACTCAGCCACTGAGTGTGCCTGTTTAGAAGGATTCACTAACCTCACTGGCAATACTTGCTCTAGTAAGGAATCATGTTTAAAATAGTAATTTTAAGGAGGTAGTTTGTAAATGATCTCATAAGTTTGGCACATAATCCAGGTGTTAGACTTGTCTATTGTTAATAGTAGTATTAAGATCAGGTCCATCAATACTGTAGATCACTATTAATAAAAAAAATACATTTACCAATGAAAAAGTTTTGTTTGCAACCTTCTCCATGAAGATGACTAACATTGCATTAAAGTATAGCCTGACAGAATAATATTTTAAGATGAGAACCTGAGATAACAATAGTATTTGAGTTCCATATGTTTTCTTCCAAGAGAAGAGCGAACAAATACATAAATACATTCAACAGACATCATATAATGTAGCCATTGAACATTTTCTATTTTATGATGGGAATTATAATTTTACTCCTAGATATTAATGAGTGCTTACAAGATCCCTGTGATCACTATTGTGTGGATTCACCTGGATCCTACAGCTGCCATTGCTATCCTGGATGGGAGTATCGAGAAGATAGGCAATATTGTAAAGGTAGATTTGAAAAATCCACTTTCCAAATTTTTTCATCAACATTATAGTGTAGTGGTTGAATAGTGAATGCATTACAGAAGTACTATAAATTGTTATTAAAAAAGTTTATTGGACATGGATATTTCATTTTAAGTGAATTATAAAATGTATGTAGATAGCATACCTTAAGTATCTACCAATTTTCCTATTGCCTTACTTAATCGTGATTACTTGAAGGTAATGTATAGCTTTGTTCAAACTCTGTAGATTTTGATGAATGCACACAGTCAAAGAGTGCATGTAAGGAAGATGAAGTCTGCATTAATACGGAGGGATCATTTTACTGCCAGTCTCGATGTGGATCGCTACAAATTTGGAGAAATCAAACCTGCATCCGTAAGGGAGTCATTGTAATTAAAAATCATTATTCTACCAACTGTAAAGCATTAGAAAAGGTGGAAATAGCTTTATTTAATTAAGAAACAATTTATTAACGCATTCAATACTTCAGGAATCGTAGGTCTTGTTAGCTTTTCTAACTCACCAATTTGCAATCAGCAGATAGTATAAAATTAAAATTTTAACCCACTGAATGTATAGTAAATGTAAATACATTTTGTCTATCCATCACACTCATATTTGGAGATTACTGACAATGATTTAGACATGACCTTACTTAGAATGAATTTATTGTTCTGCTTTTTTTTTTATTTCGAGCTGATTTTTGAGAAATGTGAAGGTTTTAGCTAGCTTTAGTAGGTATTGCCCCTTATCGGGATGTCATAATCTTGTGAGCAAATAACTTTATGCTACAAGTTTTAGTTTTGCTTAATGCTGAAGTTAGCCAAGTGCTAGACCGGTTAGTGTCTCAGCCTGTTTAGTTTCTTCTCTAATTAAGGTAGCATTTACATCTGCCATTTTCATTGCTTGAGCTATATTGATACCTGATTCTGATTACAATAGCCAATATACAATTCTTTTGGTCTGAAATGATTTTTAATAGCAATAGCAAGTGTATAGTAGTGAAGTGGAGACACACCTTTGGTGATTCATCATTACCGCACACATTTTCTTAAAAATACAGTTCTTGTTTAGCAATTTCCAATATTCTGGTAAAAACTAGACCATAGAGAAATATTAAACTGCTTGTATACATAATTTTTTAATTCTTATGATTTATTATTCAGTCTCAGGAAAGGTTATCACTGGCTTTGCATGTGGCGTATCACTGTTTATCATCGTGGGAATATTGATACTCTCCATTGTGATACTGGCAAATGTGATTAACAACAGAAAAAGCAAAGAGAAGCAGTTAGCTTTTAATGACAAGATGCCAACATCTCCAGTCTGTAAGTTTACAAACATAATCTTGGTAATTGATAGAGTTATACCCTGCCATATTGTGGCACTTGATGTACATACTTGCAAATTTGGAAGTAGCATAAGTATTTTTATCCATTTTTATCCATTTTGTTATTAATTTCTCTCACTTCCTCTCTTTCTTCCTGAACCTCTTCTGCTTCGCTCATTCCTCCTTCTTCTTGAGTTATGGATTCCCATCCTCCTGTTTATCTCTCTGTTTCTCAGTATCTGTCCTTTTAGTCATCTTCATTACCTTATTTGCCTTTTACTATATATGAGCACAATTTACTCATTCAGTAAATGATTACTCTTTACCAACCCAGCTCAGGTCATGAATTATTCATGAATATACACACTGTTGGTTGGTTATCATTATTACTGACACACAAGCCTATTGTATTATGAACCATATTAATTCATGTTTTAATTATTATTATCAGTAGTAACAAAATAGTACAACAATCAAACTAAGGCATTATTTGTTACTGTATTTATTTGCAGACATTAGCAATCTATTAAGTCATCCTCATAGTTTACACCACAAAGACTCCTTGCTCAAGTTGATGAATGTACCTCGAGAGCTAAAAATACCATTTGAAGATTTAGAATACGATGCAAAAATGATTGGTGAAGGTAAGTGAACATGTGCTGATATTAAAACAAATCATACGTATAAAATGTGTGTTTAATTAAATGAATTTCATAACAAAAATTAATTATTAATTAGTTGAAATATTTAAAAGTTATGACTAAGAGAAACACCAGGATAGAATTTGTCTTACAAGATATATGTATATACCATGAACTTCTACTCATTGTTAAGCACCAGTTTTTTTCCCCGGCTCGTAGCACTTCTTAATAGTGCTCAATGATTCTCGTCTAGTGCTGATTGACATTAGGCCCCAGTGTTTTGGTTACTACTCTCGGTTAAGCACCCTTTTTTTTTTTTTATCAAGACCTGTATTCTTACTTTCTGGAGTTAAGCCTGAAATATTTATTATATTTTATATACGGATATTATTATCAGTAGTAACAAAATAGTACAACAATCAAACTAATGCATTTTTGTTAAGCCTGAAATAATTGAGATGTAATAGCAACTGTGGTATTTGTGATTAGTAGCACAAGTGTTGTGAGAAAGTGACGAGTGAAATTCTCGCCATTTGAGTGCATCACACTTCAGTACAAATACTTTTTTTCCATTGCTAACTGGCATTGCCCAAAATCTCACATCAATATTGCCTAGTGTATGAAGTGTGGTGAAATCGTGGAACGATCACCAGGAACTATCAAATCGCCACTTCAGTTTTCCACTGCTGTGATATTATCACACTCTTTAAGATAGTATTAATATATATTATCTTTGAGAGTAACTCCTCTATACTTGTGCTGTGTCTTGCAAACCAGACCCTTAACCTATTTAGAATGAATTAGGTAAAGGGTCAGCATTGCAAGAGTACTTTTATGTTTCATTTTCTGAATAGTTCAGCTAATTGAATTTTTGTTGTTTCATACAGTACACAAATTTCAATGATTATATGTTCACAGGAGAATTTGGCAGTGTGTATAAAGCAAAACTGAGAGGTGAAGTTGTTAATTCTCAAAGGTAAGTGTGTACTAATGATGTATAGTTTTAATTAAGTAAGCAATAGGAAAATTGGTAGATACTTAAGGTATGCTATCTACATACATTTTATAATTCACTTAAAATGAAATTTCCTTGTCCAATGAACTTTTTTAATAACAATATAGTACTTCTGCAATGCATTCACTATTCAACCACTACACTATAATGTTGATGAAAAAAATTGGAAAGTGGATTTTTAAAGATACATTCATAAATCTACCTTTACAATATTGCTTATCTTCTCGATACTCCCATCCAGGATAGCAATGGCAGCTGTAGGATCCTGGTGAATCCACACAATAATGATCACAGGGATCTTGTAAGCACTCATTAATATCTAGGAGTAAAATTATAATTTCCATCATAAAAATAGAAAATGTTCAATGGCTACATTATGATGTCTGTTGAATGTATTTATGTATTTGTTCGCTCTTCTCTTGGATAAAAACATATGGAACTCAAATACTATTGTTATCTCAGGTTCTCATCTTAAAATATTATTCTGTCAGGCTATACTTTAATGCAATTTTTGTCATCTTCATGGAGAAGGTTGCAAGCCAAACTTTTTCATTGGTAAATGTATTTTTTTTTTATAGAGATCTACAGTATTTATGGACCTAATCTTAATAATACTATTAACAATAGACAAGTCTAACACCTAAAATGTGTGCCAAACTTATGAGATCATTTACAAACTACCTCCTTAAAATTACTATTTTCAACATGATTCCTTACTAGAGCAAGTATTGCCAGTGAGGTTAGTGAATCCTTCTAAACAGGCACACTCAGTGGCTGAGTTGGTGTCTCTGTCACAGGACGTAGCATAAGTAGACCAATGACAGGAACCATTCAGAGCTGTAACACAATCTCCTGTAACAGTATCCCATACCATTTATGTACATGTATATAATTCAAGTAAGTATAAGAATCCATTACTGTCAATTCTGTAAATGGTTGTTAAGTTGGTCAGTAAATCCATGGAAGGTGTTCCATGTTGCACATCGCCAAGTTGCAAATGTTTATTAGTCACTCTTGAATTGCTGTGCCTCCCGAATTAAAGCCAATGACATACGGCACATTAGGATGTATGTGCTTGTAAGCAAACTTAGAGTACGTTCTCACTCCATCATAAAGTATTGAAACTTCTATGCTAATTGCCTAAATTATAATAAAATTTGTTAATAGAAATTATGTTGGTCAAGCAGAACTAATAAGTACAGGATGTGGCATCATACTGCTTACATTGTCAATTACCTAGCCATACCAGACACCATGAAGGGTGCCACAAACAGAGTTTTCTTTGGTTTCCTCATAGTATGTGTCCATAAAATGTATTAAATTTTCTAAATTGCTAAATTGTTTGTGACCTTGAGTACGGTGTGTTTTTTTTATATACTATTGTTGTCACTAAACCAGGTTAAAATATAATGAGGGGATCAAATTGCTCTGAATATACAGTAATTAAAAAATAGAGTATCATCAGTGAACTTTATACTATTCTTGTTTATGAAAAATTGCACCATGGAGTCCAAACTAGCCAGGAATGCTGTGGCTGTCTTCATGTTTAAGTGAAACTTGAAATGTGCACTTAGCACAACAGTGACGAAAAATTCCTGAGAGTCCTATGAGATTAGTAGAGTGGATATTTTAAGTACTATTGACCGATTAGTCATAGTGGTGGCAAAATCCTTCAAATAAATGAGCTATGCCATACCCCTTTAATTGAGACTAATAATTGAATTTGGTTTAAAATAAAACACATTCAGGAGCTTTGCTATAGAACTTAATTTTTACCTGTAATATTTTCTACTATACATTATTCATTTATGCTATGATCAGTGGCTTTCTTAGCTTTGATTACATACATGTACGTATAGATATCATGCAGGTGTGTAAATCTATTATAAAACCACAAACAAATGTATATACTTATAACACAGTAAAAATTTTATTAATGTAGTATAGTATTATTTCAAATGCCTATATGTAATGCTGTAACTTACATTAAATATTTCATTATCATTAGCTGCGACCCCAACCGTAATGTTATTCCAGAAAAAATTCAAAAGAGTCCATTCAGTTTCATAAAGTCCAATATCCTTCTTCACTTCTTCATTCAGTTCTAAATAATGCTCAATAAAAGATAAATTTTTGCTTCGTTGATAGCATATTTCACCGCTTGACCCCCAAGCCAAAATTGCAGTAATAAAAGGAGTTTGAGGCTGATTCAAATAGCTATATGGAGATCGAAGAAAAGAAGGAAGGTTTTTAATCAATACATATCCACCACTGAATGTCCTTTGACCAACAAATGCTATGAATGTTCTGGCACTGACCTAAGTAATACAATCAATATGAAATAATATGTATGATACCTTTCAACACGTAGCAATAGAAATAGCTATATTCAGATATTCATGAAAAATAATCATTACTGTCACTATCTAATTTGTTTATATTATTACATATAAATTTATATTTGCTTAACACATTATAATTTATAACTTATGTCACAGCCCATTAATAAAAAAATATAAATGATGATAACAGTCACTATTATCGTCTTTGTAAATTAGTTTTTGCGTGAGAGTTGTCTTTTAAAGAGCATCTACCAAAAAAAATATTAAATAATTATTGTATTCATTGTGTATTGCTGAATTAGGTTAAAATATTAAATTATGCTGAATAAGCAGTATATATGACAAAGCTTAAGTGTCAAAGATATTTAAATTCAATACTTTTAGCTACTTTATTATAATATTATGCATATAATTATACCTGTCTTCTGTCTCTTACATTTACACTTCTGAAAGTGAGTGTTTGACTTATTCACAATTGCACAGCTTAATAAAACATAACTTACGTCAATGCTGGAGAAACTTTGTTTGTAGAATATCATAGGTTTCTCCAATTCTATTACGCGGCTGTGATAGGAATCGTTTGCTTGGAAACAAATTATTTCACAATTTACTGCAAATACATGACAAATGTTATATTAATTGTGAAGTTTAGATATTACACATGGTTTAAATTTGTTCATGTCAAAACTAAATGTCAAATAATTTTCAAGTGCATATTAAAGTGCTGACAACATAGCGACAAATCCTTGTTCAAAAGGAATCAAGTTTTCCTTGCCAAGGTTTGCGGAACTCATGCCAGATTTGTTACTATAAGGAATCACTTAGTAGTAATTTTCAGTTAGAAGAGGGGGAGTTACCCACAATTAATTCATGAGTCATGAACCACGACGAATATTGAACATTGCCACGGGTGATTAAGTGTAGTAATAAGATCAACAGCTCCCTCAATATATTTGGAGAAGGTCATCAATTCCAATGAATAGCAGACATGACTTTTAAACTTTGGCTTATAATACTATGATAGTAGTGAGGAAGTGATGTAAAAAGTAGGAAGAATTATTATTTTACTATTTTGAAATTAGCATTCAAAAAAAAAAAAGATTGTTTGGTTCCACTAACTAGAAATGACAAATGACAGATTATATCTATAGAAATACATAATGGTGATGATAATAATAATAATAACAATAATAATAATAATAATAATAATAATAATAATAATAATAATAATAATAATAATAATAATGATAATAATAATAATATTATAATGTGTGTGTATATGACAATTATCAAGTTCTGACCATTCATAAAAACTGGTGGCTAAAGCCAGTTGTCCTGGGTTTTATTCCCCAGTGACGACTAAGATTTTTCAAATTTTGTCTTTGATTTTTGTTTTTCAATCTTGTGTATAATTATAATAATTAACTCCATGACAAGTTTTCTGCAGGCTTTAATTAAATATCCTTTTACATATTTCATGTCTTTCAGCTAGTAGTAAGGCGGTAATGACTAAACAGATAGTTATTATGCATCAAATATTCAAAGTGCTACATGGTTCACCTAGTAAAGTCATATAAACATTGCCAGTTTCCTAGTGAGTCACAATTTGTTTAATAATATAGGATATCCCAGCTTTCACATGTTACTAACAGGGCTTCAATGGCTGGGGTCCATGACTGATGGTTAATGAGAATAGGTACTGGTGTCAGTAAGATCAAGACCATGTGATAGTTGAGATGATCACTCAGTAATGTATTTCACTCCTAGATGCTTTATTAGATAAATTAAGCTTAATTAAATTTAATCCAAGAAAATATATAGATTAGACATTAACAACTGAATAGCAGTCAATATTAGTCAACAGAAAAAAAAACTAACTGAACTGGCAGGAGGCAGGAGCCATACAAGTCACCAGTCTATTCAGGTGACTTGATGACCGCTATTTCTAGAACCACCTCTCAGATACCTTACAGGATAGTGCTGACATAGGCATTTTTGGAACATTGGTTCTCCTGATAGAAATAAGTGGGGTGGGGTTGTGACAGAGGTAAGGTCTAGGTCAAAAGAAAACTTTATATTAGGAAATATTTGAATATAAATTTTTAGTGTCCAATTTCTGAATGAAAAGCTTATTGTGAGTTTTGTAAACAATATTTGCTCAAGTGGAAATTCAGCCAAAACAAAGAGGACTGCATCCTAATGGACTCCACTAGCAAGAACCCTTTAAAAATATTTATAATTATTATATAAGGTTGAATATTGAATACACATGGTAAAAGCTTTATATGATTCACAATTTAACACGTTTTACAGATTCCTTACTTGAATTAAAATACTTTCCTCCTTTAAGGTTCCCAGCAATGGGCCTGAGGCCAAATTCGACCCCAAATTTAGTCATAATGCCCATAGGCAAGAGCCAGATTATTAGAGAATTATTTTCAATTTGGCAGTAAGATTCTAAATTTGCTGCAAACATTATGTAACAGTTATGAGTTCTATCAGTAAACAAAAACATGCTTGTTGGAAGACAAAACCAATCTATGATAATAACCATTGTTAGAAATAGCAAATTGTATCAAAGGTTTGCAATCATCTGAATGCTTATATTTTAATTAGGAAAGACTAAATATTACGAGTGAGTACCATCAAATAGACTTTTTAAAAAGAAAGAAAAAACAACAAAGTCGTTGCATACTCCCTCAGATTGTTCGCTGACATAGAATTATTCATTAATCTTACCTTGATCTTTATGGTTCCAACCAGGAAAAAGAACGCACGAAGCAAAAAGAAGAAACGACAATACCGCCATTTTGGAAGTTCTACCGAGGAACTCTCAACGCGACCGCATTAAATATAATATTGTCATCGGACATCCGTTGTTGATAGCCAGCCTGCGGTGGATACTTAGCTAATTGTTCCCAAAAACGCACAGCAGTTGGCCCAAAGGTTGAAACAGTGCACCACGCCATCCTGCGTTGCATAATCTGCTCCGACTAAAACGTTTAGAATGGCTGAAACCTAGACAAGAACAGACTGTACAACCCTCACATAATAATCTAATGGAATAACGCATTAGGTGAATGCCCGAAGTGGTTACTATGGAGTGTGCAGTGGGCAATAATGGAATGCACAACGTGTGGTATAGGAATGCAGAAAAAGTTAGCTACTACATGGCCCGGCCTTACAAGGTCAGACTAATGTATTCCCATACTACACTATAGTTAATAGGAGTGTCTAATTCTAAACTCCAACACACTCAGAGCACAGACTAAAAATTATTGGTTCATTTGATTGACAATAAACTCAAAAATATTGTATTTTTTACAGGTCACTTAAAATGAATAAGTGGGTGTGGTTAAGTGGGTGTGGTTAAGTGAATGTGGTTAAGTGGGTGTGGTTTGGTGGGTATGGCTATGGCTGCACCAATCCAATTTGGCATCCTACTCCCCTGCTCTGTAAGCATTAAGGATTAAGTAATTTCTCACCTTCTCCACATCAGCCATTTTGCAATTGTTTTTTAATTGATTTTATCATTTTATGAAAAATAACAATTTGTTTGTGTAGCTATTTCAATCTAAGAATATTGCAAAGAGTGAAAGAATACCAAATAGCATCATATGATGGAGAAAATCACAGAGTCTGTGGCATTCTTAATTGTAATTGTTATATAGCTATTAGTTTGAAATGTCTAAGGATGCAATAAGGCTGGCTAATTTCAAAATATTTTCATTTCTTAATTAACAAAAATGAAATTATTGTGGACTTTAATAGTCATTTGTATGTGTAATAGCACGGGTATCCCTACTATTAGGGATTAATAATGATGAGTAACGTGATTGAAATATAACGTGATTGAAATAGCAGAGGAAAGCCAAGTGCTATTTCAATTGCTTTACGAGTGTTATTGATCCCTAATAGCACAGGTTACCGGTGCTATCACTCGCTAATAGTAGGCCAGTTTTTTTTTTAAGTCTTTTGCAATTGTAGCTACACTGTATCCTTCACTCATTATCTCCTTATTTCAGGATTAGCTTCCGCTGGAACTTTGTTTTCAACATACGACTCCTCCTAATCTGTTGTAAAACATTCCATTTAATACGGGTAGAGCTTCTGTGGTAAAGAATGACATTGTCTTTAACATGAAACTACTCGAACTATAAGTTTCCAAGGTTAACGTTTCACTTAGCTACAATGGTATTTCACTTAGTTTCCACTTAGATACCGAGGTATTTGGAGATATAATAGTGCGCAAAAGTGAGGTATTAGGGATTAATAGCACGAGTGGAGCGAGAAAATTACCATGAGGCGAAGCCGAGTGAAATTTCTCGCCGCACGAGTGCTATTCATCCGAATACCACAGTTTTCCATGCTATCATAATAGCTAAAGATAACAGTTCATTTCTGCAGCTAAGAAAACTATAATCATGTATTATATTTCTGACAAAGAAATTTTTTCATCTCGGTTCTATTATTCATACTTTTCTTACCGTTGCTAAATAGCGTTTCCCAGGAATTTTGTCGCGACATTACCTAGCGGGTATAAGTGCGGCAAGGTCACGAAGAGATCGCTGTGCCCAATCAGATCAATATTTCAGTTATCCACTGCTGTGGTATTTCAAAATAATACCACACTTTTTTGTATTGAAAAATGACTCACTATGGTATTGCAATTAGTTACACTCTATTTCACTTTCCCCTGAGACTTCAATTGAACAGCGATTTTTCCCATACAGTTATGAACGGGCAACTTACACGCTGTACTACTATTAAAATTAAAACAAAAGAAAATATCCAAAAACAGATAAAAACAATTTCAGACAAATTATTAATACACTACAATTATAGTTATTTGAGAATGCAGCTATGATAATTAATTCAGCATGATAATTAAAATATCTGTCTTGAAAATTGACTTGGATTTGAATGTAAAGTAATCCAAACTGTTATTATGTGCACTTGTTTGTCCTTAATTCTTCTCACAAAAAACTGTTTCCTTTTCCTCTGACACAGAAGTTCGGTAAAGCTCACAAGCTTGTTCCTGGCACATTGCCATCAAACTGTCCTGCTGCTGTAGGGTGAGTAATGGTAGATAATCCTTCATGTCTTGTAGGAGCACTGAGGTTGTCACCACCAAGTCAGAAAATGAAGGCCTTTCTAAAGGGTCCCTTTTCCAGCAAGATGCCATAATATTGTATCTACATAATCATTGATGTTAATTTGAACGTCATTGTATTGTAGAGCAACTCACATAGCATCAGAGCAAGCTTGATTAGGAGGTTTCTGCATACGATAATCTCCAAGAAGCTGTTGGAGGAGTTCTTTAGTTTTAATGCCAGGGTAAGGCTTTCTTCCACCATTGAATATTTCCCAGCATGTGACTCCAAATGACCACTGATAATAAAAAATACTTATTATAGCATAACTGCAAACTATTGAGCAAATTTTTATATAAATAGTTAGCTTGAAAATGAATAGCTATAATATAAAATTAAGTGCAAATATATCACAATTGGTAATCTATACTAAATACATTTTTAAACCTAGTTAAGTTTTTAAACATGATTATTACTAATTAAACTGTCGAATACATTATACTATATGAAGTGATAACATCCCCTGAACAAAATTTAAAAAAGCAATAGCAAGCTAGAGTCACAATTGAGGTTTTAATGGTAAATTCTTCCAATTTGACATAACTGTGATGCTAAGTTCCCTGCATTAGTTATCTCTTCTCACTAAAATCTTTATGCAATTAGCTTCTTTTTTTCTTAAGATGTTCGATTCATTTTTAATGAGTTTTTTCCTATGTATATTAATTATTTACACAATATGTTTTGGACTGGCATAAAACTTTGGCAAATTAGTTTTATAAAAACAAATTTAAATAAATATTCATATCTATGCTGCATGCAGATATTACAACTTCTCTTAGTACTTCTGTAGATAATGGAGCGATATTTTCTACAAAATACAAAAGTGTCGGCCTATCCTCACCCTGATTGCTGCGGGAAACACTATATTCCCCGAGTAATTGTCACATAACAAAATATTAATACCAATGTTGTGAAATAGGACAACACAAAGCATCAGTGATTTATGCAAATGCTTGTTTAATACTAACCACATCAGAGGCTTCAGAAAACTTGTGATCAAGCAGGCTCTCAATAGCTAGCCATTTAACTGGAAGTTTTTCTCTCATATCTTCTCCAGGCTTGAAATAATTCTTGTCTTCTGATGCCTTTACAGCTAATCCAAAGTCAGCTACTTTGATCACATATTTCATATCCATCCTGTAGCAGCAGTACAGTTAAAAATTTGAAGCAATAAATACATGATTATAAGCTTAAGCATAACTCAGAACTATAATATAGAATTGCGTCTTCCTACTGTAATTGAGAAACAAATAAGTGTCTGAAGTATTTTCAAATGTGTTAATAAGAAGTGTAGTATAATTTTTTTTTTTTTTATTCTAGAGATATCAATAGAATGAATGCCTTATCATACTCATTATGGGTTCAATAAAAAATAAAATAGTATAGATATTTACTCACATGCAATTTCTGGCTGCCAGGTCTCTGTGAATGATTTTCTTGCTGCTCAAGTAATCCATGCCTTTAGCAATTTGGAGGCACATGCCCAATAGCTTCACAGCTGCAGTGTCCTATAGAGGCATTACAGTAGATTAATGATAATGATTAAAAATATGTAATGACAAAATGTTAATCTGATTAATTATTATAGAGCAAGTGTATGTCTACACAAACTGTTCTGCCTTTCACACTTTCGCAATAATGTGCTAAAGAATACTGTCATGAGTATAATTAGACTTGAAGTATTCGTGCAGACTTTAATAGATAAAATTTCATTCTCATTATTTTTTTTCAATTTTGGATAGCTAATATAGTAATACTAAAGTCAAGTCATTTTTCAACACAAAAAAATGTAATTTTTTTTTTAATACCACAGCAGTGGGAAAATGAAATAATGACTCTGTTGGTCACGGCTATGTGTTTGTCATCTCGCTGCACCTCTAAGTTATGCAATTGCAGCAAAAATTCTTGAGTAATGAATAAAATAGTATGAACAATGGCGGAATCTGAGTAGGATGATTACGTTAAACAAGATTATGATTTCGTAACTGCATAAAATTATTATTTATTATTATTGGCTATAACATTAATTAATACATGATAGCAAAGAAACACTGAGGTATTCGAATTATTAGCACTCATACTCTGTGGCTAATGAAAATTGTCATGCACCACTCTTGCTATTAATCCTAACCACTACTCTTTTCTGTGTTGTTATTTCCAAATCACATGAAATTGATAGGAGATATCTAACTTAGCATTGTTAAAAATAAACAACTCGCATGTAACCAAGTTTTATGCTCTTTAAACTCACAGCAAAGTGATTATCTGGTTTTTCATCAGTCGACAGTAAAATGTTATGTCTGTTTTCTTCTTTCCTCAGGTAGACATCCAAACTTCCATTCCACATGAATGGCATTACAATGCATGGAGACTGGTTCCGGTCTATTGCTACTGCCTTCAACCTCAAAATATTAGGATGAGAGAAATCTTTCATTTTTAAAACTTCATCAATGACTCCTTGAATCTCTGAAGTCCCAGAAAATCCTGTATAATATTAGAATGTAAAATGCAAAGTAATTTCATATAGACTATGTATATAGGCTGAAACTCTACACAAAAGTTAAACTAAAATTTGTATGAATATTAGTGGCTACTTTTTGAATTGATTAATGTAAATAATTTATGCTTTGCTTGATGTTTCCATTTCTGTTGTATTTTGTGAGAATTAAACATACAGGTAAATTATTTTTAAAAAAGAACCCCCAAATACCTAATCATTATAATATTGATACTTTTTCAATACCTTTTAGAATCTTTACTGCGACAACTTCACCTCTGAGTTTAGCCTTGTACACACTACCGAATTCTCCTACAATATGGTACAATAGACAAAATAAACAATATTGTGTTTTAGTTCACAATAAACTATAGCATGATAGTTCAATTGCCATATACAGGGGCAAATCCTGCTTAAATGACAAGGAAGCACCCAAATACATTTTACGTCAAACTTTACAAAATTTATAAAATATTCCTGATTGATTATGAATAAATTGGATGTTAATTTTTGAATGTAAAGAATATAAGTTAGCATGCAGTTGTTCGTGAACTTAATTGCTTGTATTGGTACATTTTCACATTATATTTTTTCAATAACTTGGTTTAGAGGGAGACCTTGGCCACCCTTGGCACCCTCCCCCCTGGATTTTTCCCTAATATACCCAACTAATGTGAGAAAGTGTGTGGACCTATTGATTTTGGAAGAATTTTCGGTGATAGAATGTGGACACTTCAGAAATAGCAAGAACTGAATAACAAACAGAATTAAATATTTATCAGTTCTAATTTATTTACCTTCACCAATCATTTTTGCATCACACTCCAAATCTTCAAATCGTATTTTAAGTTCACGAGGAACTTTGACTAGTTGGATCAAGGAATCATTGTGATGTCTGTTGTGATGATGCCAAAATGGATTACCTAAATCTAAAGAATACAAGTCCAAATAGTATAATAAGATATTTTCACTGCTTGCAGGCATATGATTTACTGAAGTGTACTGCTGTAAAATCTATAGTGTGCTTGAGAGTAAACAAAAATTACACCAGAATGGTAAAACATGAGTAAAAAATAGAAAGTAGTACATGTGGTTTGTATTTTGTTCCAGAATTAGACGTTACTACACGATAAACTATACAGTAAATTTACAGTACACCTCAGTAAAACAAGGCCTGGAAAGCAGGCTCAAAATTAATATTTATATTCATTCTGAATCACAAACATATACACCAATTATTAACCTGGACTTTAAAGCCGTATTTTATCCTCATATATAATAGTATTATTATATAATTGTGTAAGCATACACTAGTCTTGCTTATTTCTGATTACATTTTACATACAAAGAAAGCAGCATAATAATGGATATGTTATTTTTTACTGAAAGTATATAATTTATGTAAATTAAATATTTAACTAAAAATACGCCAAAACTGAGATTTACTACAGACTGAATCTCATACAGGTATCAAATATACTTCTTTCCCATTCAGGATAACAGTAGGCTAGGTACATTTCATAGTGTCGTGCAGGAAATTTCACCTTAGTTCAACTTACAAACTGGTGTTCGAGGAGAATCTATGTCATATATTAATCTCTTTCTCTTGTTCATGCGTCTGACAAGTCTGCAAATTATCACAGTAAGGAATACCAGCGCTCCAAGTGTAATGAATAATGAAGAACCAGTTGTGAAGCCAATTATTGCATTCTCTGAAACTAAATACACAATAAAAGTTATTTATTCCACAGTGTTTTAAATGCTTTTTTTCTTTTTCATACACAGGCAATACTCTGTTTTTAATTCAATGAATAGAATTGATTATCACCAGGATTTACACTCAGGACAACTTGATTCACACACAAGTGTTCCAACTTTACAAAGCTAAAGTTGTGATGAAAAATGGGAAGAAAATTCCATGGTCAAAATTAATTATATTTAGGAAGTATTTTCTACTAATTTGTTAGGAGCAAGACTATAGCTAGTAGTTATAGCATTTATAATTTTATTAATAAAAATACAAAATTACAATAGTTAATCTCCCATTGATTGTCATTGCTCCATCTTATTAAAGGAGTTGTGGGTTACATTTGAAGTGACACTCAATTCTTAAAAAACATCTCCGATAAAAAGGTGAATTCATTGTATATTTATACATAATGCATATTATAACATAGTCAATTTCAAAAAGGTCTTAAAAAAAGAGAGAATACACCCTATGAATTCACTCCTTATTTACATATAGTATTTTTATAACAGTCACTCTACTATTTTGTCTTCTTTACCAACACAAGTATAATTATTCCATGTTTGCAGAGATCCGCATCCAGGCTCGCACTGGAAAGATCCATCATTATTGATACACATTTCACCTTCGTCACATAAATTCATTACTTCCTCACATTCATTAATATCTACACCAAACATTCAATATAAGAAAGGATAATATTTCTTTAACTACAGTAGCTTTGCATAGATTAACCCTTTACCAAGTTTCCAGTATAATGGTTCGGTAAAGGGTCTCACTACTCAAGTCTACTGCAACAGGATTGATCACTATATAATACAATGAAAGTATTGAGATTTGGATCAAATCAACTAACTTTATAGATCCAATATCATATCCTTATATCTATACTAGACAAACTCTCTATAGCTATCACATTAAATACATGGAATTTATTGATTGAAATTCAATTGCATCCAGTTGCATTTAATAAAGTGATTTACTTTTTTGGATCAATCCTAAATATGCAATTTATCAGCTATGTATACCATTGCTTGAGAAAGACGTGAAAAGGAATCAATTATGGAGGGGAAAAATAATACAGCTTCAATATTTTCTACACTTGGCTAATATCCTTAAATGAACAAATCAATATAAACTGCCTTTCCTATGCATCACACACACATATTATAAGCCATGTCACACCTCCGCAACTAATTCCATTGTTGGTTGAGTGGTAACCTTGGTTACAGATACATTCAAATGATCCATTGGTGTTACTACAGTTGTGGTGGCAGTGGTGGACGGTTGTCGTACACTCGTCAATATCTAGTACACAACATCGCAAATAATTGTTCAATTATAATAGATTTGTCAAATTGTAAATGGGGACATTTGAGGAGTTAGCTTAATACAATTTAAAGCAATATAGAGCCTCTATTTTGGAGTTTAGAATACATTGTTATTAATTGGCATCAAAATTATGCAAACTTCACATTATTTAACCAAAATCAGATGTTTCACTGCCACAGACTGGGTTATCTGTTTGTCTGTTGTTGTTGTTTTTTGTTTAGTTTTTTGTAGGATTCAGCTGAATACAATGTAAGAAAAAGTAGCTATCTCCAAATACTTAGTGATACACAAATCATAGAAAAATACTGCTAATTTTCAACCTAAATACTCTTTTATAGTGCTGATGTAGCAACTTTCCAATTACAGTCATTATGATTGTAAAAAGACAACCTCCACAATCATTTTTTTTCATTTACCAGTTGTGGGGCTGGGTCTTCCCCCAAAGACCAGAAGAAAGAAGTGAACAAGAAAGTTGTATGTGTGTGTGTGCTGTGTAGTGAGCCTGCGCACAAGCAGTGGACTTTATGTAAATACTGTTATTTGTACGCGTATTGTTCAGTTCTCTAAAATTCAATCTTCTTAGTTTAACACCTGAGACACTTGAGTGGGCTCCTGGGTAGCTAAGCGGGTAAGGGCTACTATTCACCAGTTATCACTGAGCCGAACCATCGCCCAGCGAGTAGAGAGTACCTGGTGGCAGCATCTACCGGGTGCTGGATATCCACAGAGCTGACGACCCGACCGGCTATCCCCTCGCTGGAGACCGGAACCCCCACACCAGTGGATAACCATCATTAGTTGCATAATACAATATTATGTCAATATAAAAATAACTACTCAGTTATCATAAAATATATAAAGTGGTATTATATGTCCATAGCTAATTTCTGTTTCATATTATTATTATAATAATTATTATAGCAATAATACTGCATTCTCAAGATCTGATATATATTACATATCATCTATTACTTATTAACATTACTATCATATCTATAAACATACCTTTACAAGTCCGTCCATCTTCTTGAAGTCTCCATCCAGTAGGACAGTGGCATCTGAAAGATCCTTGTGTATCAGTACAGTCATGGTCACATGGATTGTCAAGGCATTCATTTTCATCTAGAACAATTACATTTCCATAAGTGAAATCGTGTGCAAAATGCAACGTTTTTATTGTCAGGATTTATAGTTAGGTAGCAGGCTTTCAATATTTTGAAATATTTGTGAATTTTAAACTAACATTATATTTATTGAAATTAAATCTGTTGACAAAATTTCATGAAGCTATTTATGTATTTACATAATTATGTTAGTTTCATTTAAATTAATTAATTTAAATTCAAAAAGATAAACAGAAAAGAGTAATAACTTTAACCAAAGTAAATTTTTTATTTTAAATTAGTACCACAACTCTCACACATTTCAACTCTGACCAGTCTTCTTCAGTATTTAAAGAATTATATGAAATTCAACAAAAGTCAATATAGGTTTAATATATTTTTTACAATTGAGTAATAATTTGTAGTAAATAGGATTATATGGCACCATAAATAGTGGCAGAAAATGCAAGTCTAGTAGTAATATTGTCTATGGTGCATCTTACTAGAACACTTGTTGTCAGTGAGGTTAGTGAATCCTACCAAACATGCACACTCAGTGGCTGAGTTAGTGTCTCTGTCACATGATGTAGCATAGGTGGAATAATGGCAGGAGCCATTCAGAGCTGTAATACAATCTCCTGTAATCAAACATTTGGAAGCAGTACTAAATCAATATTTGCCATTTATATGCGTAATAATATATTTATATTCATCATCCTAATGTGATTTACCTTAGCTAAGTCTTTTTACATGCAATAGTATTGTTACAAGGTGATATAATGATATAAGAAAACTTCTTCACTATAATAAAAACAGTAGATCATTGGATTGAACTAATTCAGATAAGAAAAGCTACATACTTAAGAATTTACTTTTAGGATTGTGTGTGTATTTGATTGTTATAATGATGAAGAAAAGTTATACTTTATGCTAATTCTCTTGCAACTGCTAGCCAGGATGCATGTGCACTAACGAGGCACAGTGAGCTGGGCTAGGAATAGGTTTTTCCTCACAGCAAGTGGTGTGGGCACCTGAAGTCCTACCTGGACCATTGCTGTTTCATGAGGAAAGGCCTTGAATTTACATCCCAGCATATGCCAGGTGCCCTATTACAGCTGGTGGGGCTGGCAGGATGGATGAAAGAGCATATAGAAAATTGCCTAAGTGGGACTTGAACTCAAGGACCTCAGGCCATGAGCCAAGGACACAACCACTACACCGCACAGCCACTATACTGTAAGAAGAACCAATGTACCATCAATTCTGTAAATATCCGTGAGATTAGCAAGTTGATCACTTGATGGAGTTCCACGATACAAGCCTCCAATTGGAAGATATAGGTTATCAGCTCGAGTATCACCATTCCCTGAATTAAATCCTGCTATGTATTCAAGGTCAGCATTTATATGCTTGTATGTGAACTTGGAGTATGTCTTCCTTCCATCATATAAAATGGCGACTTCAATATTGAATGCCTATTATTATCATTATCATTATTATTATTATTATTCAATAAAACAATATATAATTAATACAAATTGCTTATCAAAGTTCATCACAAGGTGTGTCATTTAAGTATGCCTTATGAGAGACAATAAACAAATCCTTGTAATGTGCAACATGGTAGAACAAATACACTCCTTTTTTTTTTTTTTTTTTAATAATGTTATTTCAATAATTAAGTTCATAATTAGCTATTAGAACACATCATCTATTACCAAGTTAACACACTTACATTGTATACATCGTCTCTCCCATTTATTGCAATAGTAATGTTATTCCAGTCAAAAATTAATAGAGTCCAATCAGTTTCATAAAACCCAATATTCATCTTCTCTCGGTCGTTATTCAATTTTAAATAGTTCTCAATAAAGGTCAAGTTCTTGCTATGCCTATAGCATAAATCTCCAATATCTCCAAAGGATAAAATTGCTGTGAGGAAGGGCCTACGTGGGGCATTTATTTGTTCTTGTGGACTACGAATGTTAGGTGATTCTACATTAACAAATCCACTACTGTATGTATCCTCGCCCACAAATGCAATATACGATCTGGCGCCGAACTGGAAAATTTTATATATTAAATAACTACATTTAGTAATGTTGAAAAATGTTTTATTATAACAGAAAAAAATTTCAGTCATTCTCGGCTGAAATAATTATAATAATAGCAAATTTTCTCCATTCCAACAGCCAATATTATCCTTATTAAAACTTCGCTCGATGTTTGGACATCTTGCTGAAGTCCTCATTAGGGGTCAACTGAGGTCAAATCATCACAGAGAGTTCAGCCTCAGTTGACCCCTAAAGAGGACTTTGGCAAGACTTTGAAATGTTGAGTTAATTAACATAATATTGGCTGTTAGAACGAGTAAAGTGGTATTATAATTACTTCCAATTAATTTTGTACGTTTACAAATAATTTGATGACATCTCCGAATTATTGTATAGTGATTTCTACTACATTCTCTGATATAGTGGTAATAAAATTATTTTCTGACTTGCATCATAA
>WLWD01002960.1_pt1 | contig 59612 bp, 27 predicted proteins | sample 6712731 | NCBI WGS metagenome assembly WLWD01 (sample SAMN12718690, study PRJNA576275) | sponge metagenome | isolation source: marine sponge | host: Mycale hentscheli | place: New Zealand: South Island, Marlborough, Capsize Point | collected 2014-11-01 | reverse complement strand
ATTGCAGAATATCTGATTGCTCAATGAATGTTCACCAAACTAAGGCCATTTCAGTGAATTAGAAAATGATGCATTAACTAAGAAAATCAACTCTTCTGGAATTTCTTGAGAAACATTCTGACATTTGATTTTAAGGTTCTGAGGTCAATCACAAACAGGAGGTTCACAGCTGGAATGAGGAGAGCGAGAGAGTAGGAAATGGTGAAGAAGATAAGTCCAAAAGGGTTCTCAAACCCACTCCTGCTACACGGATAGTCTGGGTTGACTCCATTTTGTTCACACTTAAAGTAAAGCTCAAGTTCTCGTTGTGCATCGGGTGTCTGCGAGGTTCCTGTGAAATAGACGACTCCAAGTATCATGAAGTAGCAGACAATTACCATGAGCTTTATCTCTGCTGTGGTTACTGGTGACTTCTTCTTGTCTTTTATGGATTTTACAATTCCGTATTTCTATTAAAAACAACAACAATAATAACAAAAACACAAGGTCACAAATGATAAATGTACATAATATTAATTGGCATTGAGTGAACTGACATGATACCAAATCGCCATTTTTTTTAGTTGTTTGTCTGTGTTATATATTTATCCTTGATAAGTATACCATCATACCCATGTATAAGGTCTTGTGTCTGATTAATGCAAACAATGTCGGCAATGGGATCACAGCTCTATAATGAACCAAATATATTTCTGCAATGCTCATTCCTTTCACTCACGCTGTGAACTGTCCAGATAGTCAGTGTCAACCCAGTTAGACCCAGGATCAATAGAACAGCGTTGGGAAGTTGGATAAAATAAAAGTAGCTTGTAGAGTTTGAGGCAGTACAGAAAAGAGGCGGAGATTGAATCAATCCAAACCCAAGAGTCCCGAACTCAAAAGGGTTTATCACATCAGAGATAATGATGCCCAAAATGGAAACGGCAGGCAACAAGATGCCTACTATTACGATGATAATGTGGATGCGAAGAAATCTCATTTTTATAGAAGACTTCATGGCATTGAAGGGGTGACTGACTGTCCAGAAGAGAATGAACATGTGGGAGACCCACCAGATGTTGAATTGCAGGGGAATGTAGGCTGCTTGGACCATTCCTGAGAAATTCAAGCGACAGAAAAAATTTTTTTTTGATACACGAAATTAATCCTATAAAAGCAGAAATGTCTAAATACAGCTATGGAATAATACAGATTGTCGAGTCCCAATGCTAGTTTATTTCACACTTAACTAGACAGAGTCACTAGGACTGTTGTTAATGTGTGCTCTTAGCAACTGGTAAGTGTCTATTGAGTTGTTCATTTGTGCTGTGCATTAGTTTCTCCATTATTTTTATATAACTTTTCCTATTGGCTGAGCCCTGGATATATTTACTCTTGTATCACGCTCAGTTTACTTCAGTAATTTTTTCTCATTAAATCATTACTTAATTGGATATCACAAAAAATCTAAATTTCTCTGGTTTAGTCAGGTTGAACAAACTGGTAGAGAAAATTCTCTTAGTGTGTTTTCTCAGCACTAGGAGCACTGAGCAGAGGAGACCCACACAGATATGTCACTAGCTCTCTAGTGGCGTAGGAAAGGTGGGAAGGTGGGATTCCGGGGGGCGTTATTTTGGGATCACAATCTAAAGAGGTCTTTTGTCACATGAACAAACACAAAAAACACATGCCCTTGGAGCTCCCCCCCCTCCCCCCTCCCTCCCCCCCCTTATCGAAACATTTACCTTACTGCTACTTTCCTTACCAACCTGAGATCATGCAATATGGAGTAGATTGTATTGCTGATTCAAGTACATTAGAAGAACTGCAGTAAAGCTCCTCTCGATCCAAGAATGATATTATTTGAATAGTAGCTGCGAGTAAATGTATATTTAAAATTATCATATTAAGAATTAGTGAAAATAGCAATAAAATATAGAGTACATAATAGAATTAAAGTATTGTATAATTTTCTGCACTTTCAGCATTAATTTCACTCACCGTGGATAAGTATGCTGATGGTCTCGTATACTACCAGAACAGACGGGAAAGTGAAGCTGCAAGGACAATAATAATAATAATAATAATAATAATAATATCATAGTGAGTTGCAGAAAACAGCACTCAATACACACAATACATATAGCCATCTAGATTTCTAATTAAAGTCTGCAGTCCTAAATTTGATTTAATTGCTGTGTAATACAAAAAAAATCAAATAAATATGATTTATTTAATGTGTGGTCAGTGTGTATATTCCACTGCCAACCCACAGAGCAAACCAGGATTCATGTCTGACTGTGTCGTCATCACTATACTGTACTCCCATGCAGGAAATGAAGTCACAAATACATTACTGGAAGCCTACAACCTTTAGGAATGTAATGCAATGCTGACAACTTGAGCTGTGAATTCAATAGCAGTATCATAGCAAATATGTCTATTGAATCAGTTCTCATACATAATAGCAGACTCAGAGTACATTTGGTTGAACTTGTTCATCACTAGCATGTTTAGTGTGCATTTCAAATAATCTGTATCATTAAATAACAGCAAAGTTTTATAGTCACACAACAAGACCCGTAATAATTTTCTACTTTCCTAGCAATATGTTAATATCTCAGTTTCCTAAACCATCCTCACATTGCTTGTAATAGAACACTCTGATTATCTTACATCATTTTCCTTCGTATGATGCTTATGACGATGATTGCAATGCCACAAAACATTCCCAAAATGGAGGCCATCAGAATCATGATGTCTCCAAATGCTACGATGTTGAGAGGAACAATATTCCAATCAGGGCAGCTGGGAACGCACGTGTTAGTGCGAGCGTCACAAAAGAATCTCTCCGCACATGTAGCTGGACATCCTGTTCTGCCGGAGGTCGTATTTGGTGAAGTAGATTCAACTATTAAAACATGATTGAATTAGAAAAACAAGACTATAAATAACAACATAGAGGAGGTGTGGCTTCTCACTATATAACATATTAGCGGGATAGTATTAACTCTTTCTAGGATCAGGTAAAATTTTATTTTAAATCGACTTTCCTTGAAAAACACAACGGCAAAAAATGTTTCTGCCTAGGAATTGAACTATACTTTAACTGCTTGATGAACTTTTAAATTCAGTGTATCATGTGCTGTCAGATCATCCCTTTTTTTGTTTTTGATTGGAAAAACATTTTTTCCAAGACTGGAACCATAATTTGTAGATCAACATTACTTGCACAATAAAATGTTTTATTGTGAAAAACCAGAACTTGATAAATTATCGTTATCACACAGGAGAGCTTCAACTCTACCATATATATTCCACGCTAGATATCTTCACAATGTTATCTTTAGGTACGTATTCACAATGTTATCTTTAGGTACGTGACCTGTGAGATAACTCAGATAACTCACGTTATCACATAATGTGTCTCATGGCTGTATTTGCAGCAAGCTCATTAGTTTTAGCAACTGGCCTGGCTTACCAGTTTTCAGGGTTTTTACAGCTACCTTACTCTAGTGGAACCTACCAAACCACTGTTAGAGCTGCTGCTAAAATATCAGCTGGGGGGAGGGGGAGGGGGGGTGTGGGGAGCCCCTATAAAGTTTTACGGCAACTTTACACCAAGAGTTACCAACAAGCTACGTCAGTGAAGATATCTATATTATATTATATCATGGAATAAACCACTTATTACACTTGTCAGAGTGATATGGCTAGATATTTCACTCTCAGGCTTTATTTTCACTCGCCGCTGGCTCATGAAAATAAATTAGCCTGCTCGTGAAATATTTCTCCATATCACACTCTGACTCATGTAATAAGTACTATATATACATATATAATGTATATATATGTATAGCTATATATATAATATATATACATATATATATAATATATTATATATATATATATATATATAATTTCTCACCTATCTCAAGAGTGTCAGCCAAATGTGAAGATTTATTGACGAGATGAAGACTGTCACACTGAGGTAATTCAATCCCAGGACTAGTCCACATATTTTGACAAGCTCCTGTGCTAATATTCCAGCACTCAGCTGCAGTAGCCGGAAAGAACGTGCCTTCTTCATTGCACAGTCCTCCATAATAGTAAGTACACAGAAAGGACACCAGGACTTGCCAGCAGTCATCATCTACAAACTCAAGCTTGCCCAGGTCATCTTGAAGCTTGTTTGATCCATTGATAGCCACAAGTACTCTTCCTGAAGAGGTAGAGAAATTGTGATCTTCCAAACGAGATTGCAATGCTCCATAACATATTGAGTTTTCTAATTCTATTGCAGATGAGCACTCGGAATCAGAACTGCTGTTACCCTGAAGGGATTCAATAATAATCAATTGCTATGGTGACAAATTCATCAAGACTCTGTAATTGGCCACTTACATTGGGAAGATAGAAGAAGGCAATAGGTATTGCAAGAAGACTCCAAAAAAAGCAGAGTGTTAAAATTAAAACAACTTGGTTAAATTGGAAGTTCTTGAAGTTGCAAGTCTTGCTGCTGCACATTATGCCGATGTTGCCCAAAGCTCAAAATGAGTTAGGACAAGCAAGTGTTACAATCAAGTAGTGAGATGGACTTTAAATTTGGCAATAGTATATGTCAGTGGGTGTGACTATCGTGGGAAAATAGTAAGGAGGGGGAATCATTGAGACCAAGTGTTGATAAAGTTTAAGTCTTCACTATCTTGTTATGTTGAGTAATTAACAAAGAGAAATCTTTAAGGTAATAAAAGTTCAAAGAGATATTTCCGGTGACATTTTTTTTTTGGCTTTCAAAAAAAAAGTTTCAGTCCAATGTAACTAATTTAATATCTACAAATAGAAGCCAATTTTTCTACCATAATAGCAAAGTACTCTTGAGGTTGTATCCTGTTACAATTAACAGTGGCATAGCCACAGTGTGGGGGGGGGGGGGGGGGGGGGACTGGTTTACAGCAAATAGAAAATGAAACAGTAATGTGTTCTTGTAATTTCTAATTTTGTTATATCTTTTGTACTTGCTCAGTTAATGTTTTGATTTCACGTCAGCCCCTCCCCCTCCCCCTCCCCCTCCCCCCCCTCACTTTAAGTGAGCTAGCAAAGCCTCTGATAATTAGGTCTCTAGTTTGTGGACATTTTTTGTTGAATAATATAAATGTCAGATACTTTTGTTACACTCAGTACATTGAATTTGTCCCAGTATGTTTAGTGTGCTTTTCAAATAATATAGCACAATTTTTATTCGTTTGCAGCAAAGTTGCATGAATCATGTGGCCAGACACATTGTATTCACACAAGACCCATTAGAGTCTACAAAGCAGTAAACACTTTCTACTTCCTTTGTAATAATCTGGTCTTGAACTACGTAAGAATATGATGGAATGTACATTTATTACCACAATTAATTGAAGGAAAGCATTCTGTCAATAAACACTTCTATACTTCTATACTGCACGTATACTCCACCATCAGGATTCTTATTGTGTATTTAACTGATCATGACCGGCATAGGTTCAATTGTTCTGGTCAGTAAAACCTAATTTAGGTCAATTATTACTCAACTTTTCCATTGCTTCAATTAGGTTTCATCAATAGAATCCTTATCTGCGTCTAAGGATAGCAAAGTTAGTGGTCAGCCTAATGCAAGCTCAATAACTTATGACTACTGAAATGCCCCATGTAATGCCCACGGGCAAGCTTAGCCAATGCACAGCACTCTATGTAAAAACAAAGCAAGCAACAAAAACAAACAAGCAAAACAACAACGTTTTGAAGATATCAAGTTAAGAAATCACTACTAAACTCAGCTTCATAAAACACTCAAGGATTATATGTGTCATATTTGAGTGTGTGAACATACACTTCTTGCAGAATACAATGGAAACTTTGCCATTAATCAGATCTTTAATACACAATTTCAGTCAATTTTTCTCATAAGGTTTTGTAGGATACATGATTATTAAAAAAAAAAAAGTAGTTCAAGCTCACTAAAGGTTGGGATTGTGCAGTAGTAGTAGAGCTTACCAACTCAACTCACCTTCTATATGTGGTTTCCTCAAATCTGGTAGTTCTTGCCTCTTACTCTCAGGTACAGTCAACAGTAGCTAGCAGACAAGTAATAAAACAACCCTTGACCAATTACAATAGCAAATCTGGAACAAAACACATACAATTTTTAAGTTGCTGCTTAATATATTATAAAAGGCAGAATGTAGAAATTTAGATGTGTCAGGTACATACAGCAACTATGCATATGTTTCACATGCAAATTCAGTGAGTAATTGTTATTGACTTCAGTATAGTGAACTTATGCATGTTTATGTAAGTGTGTGTGTGTGTATGTACTCTTTGATTTAGTTATCATGGAAGAAGACTTAACATCATCCAATTAAATATATAATATTAACTAAAGAAATATAATTGGTATGGCAAAGTAAAATTATCTCAACTAGATATCTAAAAGCTAGCATGAGAGTCTTTTTTAGGGGAAAAATGCCTTTGTAATAATAGCAGCTGCTGCATTAATTTTGACAAAATGTGTTAGTTTATTATTACATGTCATGTACTTTATGGTTAAATGTACACACAAAATAGTGGATGAATAAATGCATAAATAAATATTATGTTATTTGCTAGTACAATTCCATGGTCTTTTAATAAGCTTCTTAGCATTCATCATTAACACTCTGAGATTTAACACAAATACAAAGTTCACTGCAGGAATAAGTAAAGCCATCGAGTAAAAGACAATGAAGAACCCAAGTCCAAATGGGTTCTCAAAGCCACTCCGGCTGCACGGGTTATCTGGGTCGACTCCATTCTGCTCGCACTCCAAATATAGTTCGAACTCTCTTTGTGACTCAGACGACTGTGAACTTCCCACAAAATAGACTATTTCAAGAATCATGTAGTATGACACAACGATCATGAGCTTTACTTCGGCTGTGGTCACTGGAGATTGTTTCTTATTTTTGACAGATTTCATAATCCCATATTTCTATAATAACAGCAATATATGGGTCAAATTGATGAAATGTAATATAATATTATTATTTTTTAAGACATGCTTTGCCTTCAGAGAATACTATGTTGTACTCCTGTGAAAGCAAAATCAACTACTTAGTTAGCTTACAATAATTATGTAGGCAAAATTTAAGTGTATAAAGAAGCACAGAGTAAATATTTTACTGCCTTGTAGTTGTATTCTCACCCTGTGAACAGTCCATAGGGTCAGAGTTAGTGCTGTGAGACCCAGTATCAGAAGGAAAGCATTGGGAAACTGGATGAAATAAAAGTAGCTCGTAGGATTTGATGCAGTGCAAAACAGAGGCGGAGATTGGACAAGTCCATAACCCAGTGTTCCAAACTCATATGGCCGTATCACATCGTAGACCATGGTGGCTATAATTGGAATAATTGGAACCAGGATTCCCATGGCTACAATCAGCATGTGGACTCGAAGAAGCTTTCTTTTGGTGGTGGACTTCTTGACATCGAAAGGGTGACTGACTGTCCAGAAGAGTATGAACATATGAGAGACCCACCATATGTTGAACTGGAGGGGAATGTAGGACACTTGGATCATCCCTAAGGTATCAGAGCAAACATTTGATGTGAACAAGAATTTTTTACACTAAAAAGTACAATCATGTGAAAGATCAGCCAATGAAATAATGTTTAGAGAGTGTATTATACTTACCTGAGATTATGCAGTAGGGTGTGGAAGTCCTGGCAGATTCTAGGACATTTGGTGAAGAGCAGAATAAGTGCCCACGATCAAGGAATGAGATTAGCTGAAAAATAACTAGAATAAAAAATTAATGAATAATTTGTAAGAGAATACACTGAGTACTGGACAAAACTTACAGCCTAAAACACTCAAAGTTAATGCGACTCACTGTGTACTAGCATGATGGCTGTTTCGTATATGGCCAGTATGGATGGGAAGGAGTATCTGCAACAAATCAACATTATTTGAATAGAGTCATACTCACTGAAATGATCTAAGTATAGGTTACATTGCAATATGGAGGTCGAACCGAGGCCTGAAGGCCCCAGGATAGTGTAAATCTGAGTGAATGGAGTGGTGTAACTGACTTGTATTATGGCTCTAAGCTATAGGATATGCATAAAAATAAAATTTTAATGCATGGCTTACTTACTTCCTGGGAGGTGTATGAAATTATGAAATATATTCACTGCGAATTAAAAAAAATGATTGGATGGCTTGAATGTACCATGGTACAAGTTTATTTAAATTGGAGTGTGCCATTGCCTCAAGCATTGCTAGACATAACATGAACCGTCATGTGATACAAAAAAAAATTAACATTGACAAGCATAGTGGTGGATAGCAGCATGAGTTACTTTAAAAGGAATATTGAAAATTCAAACATGCCCTCAAATATAGACTCCTTGTGTTTGGTAGTGATAATAGTGAAGCAAAAGGACAAATATATTATGCCACAACAGCTGCTTTCTATTTTTACCCTTGGCATACCCACTTAGACCTCCCACTTGTTTCTCGCCAAAAACACTGCACAATAAGTCTAATATGGTAGCTAAGAGAAGTTACAGTCCCCACAATATACTTTATCATGCACATATGGTCTTGTCACTACCAACATGTGAAGACTTACATCACTTTCCTTCTTTTTATGCTGACAATAATTACTCCTACACCAGCTGTGAGTCCAATGGCAGAGGCCAATAAGATGGCTATGTTTCCAAATGCTACGATGTTGAGGGGTACGATGTTCCAATTGGGGCAGCTGGGAACGCACGTGTTTGTGCGCTCATCACAAAAGAACCTCTCTGCACACATAGCTGGGCACTCTGTTCTGCTTGAAGTCGTGTTTAGCACAGTTTCTAGATTGTAATACAGATTTTATGCAGCATTAAGTGGTTATAATGAAGTGTGTGTATGCATTTATGTAAGAAGAAAAGAAGAATACTTGTGCTGGCAATTGTGGACCCCAAAAGATGATTTTTATTGTGCACGTGGGAGGAGGCTTAAAAGACAGGAGGACCTCACTAGAGATGAGAAATAATTTTTTTTGTGAAGAATAGATGCTAATAGTCACAGGCTGAGCTAAGGGCCCCGTATTTAGGCCATTAGGCTGTGAGCAGTTTCAAGGCTTTAAGGCGTGTGTGATGTATGAGCACGTGCAGTGAAGTTGAGCATTGCTACTCAATTTGGTTGAATGTGTTCTGAATAAAATATGGAATAGGCAACTAACCAAGATTAGTGGCATGAACAGATGAGTATCCTCCATTAGTGACCTGAGAAAGTTTGTCACATTGCGGCAAATTAAATTCCGGTATATTCCAGATTTCCTGACAAGCTCCTGTGCTTACGTTGAGACACTCGACTACAGATGGTTGTTCCAAGGTTCCTTGCTTACTGCACATTCCCCCATGATAGAGAGCACACAAAAATGGCAGCAAAACTTGCCCGCACTCTTCTGGAATGATCGCTAGCTGGTCTAAGTGATTCTGAATGTCCCCTGAAGCGTTTCTAAAGACTAAAAGTGCCGAAGAAACTGATGAAATGTTAAGATTTTCTTTCTGTATAACTTCATAACAAGGGGAGTCTTCAGTTAATTCTATGGCTGCAGAGCATTCTGGATTAGAGTTACTGCTAATCTAAACATTGAAAGAGTTATAATATTGAAATTATTTTGTGATAAAAGAAGATTGAATAACTTACAATAGGAAGGAAGAAGAAAGCTAGAGGAATAATGATGAGACCCCAGATCAAGCCAAGTACTATAACTAAAATTGCCACATTTATGCAGTTCTTAAAGCTACAAGTCTTACAGCTGTACATTTTGCAGAGATTGTTGTACTAGAGTTCAGACTGAAGCAAGTGTTCAGATGCCATTCTTAAATAATGAGAGTGCATTCCCAAACATGTTAGAGAGGCTTCTAATTTGGCTAAGACTATTGAGGTAGGCAGACATGTTGTGACTGCACAGAATATTGTGGTTGGTTAATATCTAAAAAAAGGGCATGTAGTAGTAGCTACAGCTGCCTCAGACAGATCCTCGGAGGGAAACCCAATGAAGACCTACGTATTCTGAAGTTCACTGCATTTTACCAATTGATGAATTGAATGATGTCACTCTAAGGATATTTGATCACACAATTGTCTTATGGAATAGCCATATTTATTAAAATATTTATTTATTTATTAGCTTGTTTATTTGTTTGTTTGTTTTATATATTTATTTAGGCACTTCTCAATTAATTAATTAATTTATGTTGATTTATTTATTATCTATTTGTTGGTATTGTTTGTTTGTAATTGATTCATTATTTTACGTATTTGTTTTTGTTACTTATGTGTATGTCAGTTTGTTTATTCTGGTTTTGTTTATTCATTTGTATGTCATACTTATGTATTTTACTTATTTTACTTGATTTGTTAACTGTTTATATATTTATTTTTATTTCTGTGTGGCAGTTTATTCTCTCTTTGTCCACTCATTCATTGATTGGTTGCTATTCAGTTCTCTGGTGCCTCTATTTTAATAACTGATTTAAAAAAATTGAACGTTCCAATTTCTCCATAATTTAGCTTTGATTACCACTGCAAGAAATGGAACTGAAAGGGGGTATGGCTTGCAGCTTTATAACATCCTAGATTTTTCCAGTCACCACAATGCAAGAGGTCTGTGGAGGACATAGTAATGGGAGTAATAATGGAGGCTGAATATGTGTCAAATTCCTCCTATTTACTACTACAACAATCTCTGAAAGGTGAAAACTTTCTTAACATGTTTAATTGCTTTAGTCTGGCTCTCTGATCTCTATCAATAGAAGCCTTATCACCTTACTATGGCAGTAACGCAGCTAGGAATTCCCCCTGAGTGATAACACAGTGGCTGGTGTTGAGGTCTAGAACAAGCAAGCTCTCCAGCATTATGAGAAATCAATTTAAACAGGTACTAGTCAATATATAGCTATTGATTTAAAGAAACATTACATAATATCTAGTGATCTAATTAATAAGTTTCGACACGTGGGATCTTCATCAGTTCTACAATGGAAATTTCTGGAAAACTGAAAAACAAAATAAAATGATGGACTTAGCTGGAGGATATGTGGTTGTCTTTCTGCATGTTATAGGAAATGTCAGGTGATTTCCAAGCCTGGCCAGTTTTTCCAGTACGATCAATTTACTAGAGCTCGTTCAGCACAATTCCCTATATCATAAAGGAGCCAAACTCATTTTTTACCCAATCATTTACATAGTAATTAGTTAAGAAGGGCTAGGGCTAGAGTTAGGGCTGTAGGGCTATAGGGCTAGGGTTGGGGCTGGGGCTGGGCTAGGTTAGGGGTAAGAGTACTTTCATCTTTAAATAGAGTGATATAACTATGGTTAGAATTTATTAGATGTTAGTCAGCAAAATCAAAATAAAGCAACCCTTCAATTTTAGCCATTTATATATAATGTCAGTTCACTAGCTTTCATGTGATTAAAATCTGTCGAAGAATCCTAGCTTAACACAAGCACACACACACACACACTCACACACTTAAACTTGAACTTGAAAGGGGGCCACCCAGTTAGGTGATGTTCCTCTGCATACATGCAGATTTGACAGAAATGGTCCATGGTCCATCACACATGGGCTTATAGTGGCCTAGTCATCACTTGTCCTTAGGGATTTGGAGTGGCACATCTGTGTCTATGATACTGTCCTGTTTCCTCTGGAAAGTCCGCTGGCATAGTAGCAAACATGCTATAAAGTCATCCTTTACCATGTCCAAGTCTACCACTATATTGTAGTAGCTCCTGCCGTACAATAGCCAAAAAAAAGATTCAATATGGCTATATAAAGTTAATTCATTATTTTGGGAAATGAGATATGACAAATATACACAAACATGTTGCTGTAGTTTATCAGTTGTAGGTACTCACAGGAAGTGGTTAAGAAATATGCTGGCATTACGCATCCCTTATGCAATGAAGGTGAAAATGGTCCCCTCTACAAGCAAGCTGATAAGGCTCAAGATAGCGTAGTGTACTAAAGCATCACTCATAACAGAGTTAATAGACTTGAACTTGTGGGTTATGAAATGATAAATGTGATGTTTTGTAAACATTCAACGAGGACAAACAACTTGTTAACACTCATGAGTTCTCATTAAAACTAGCCCTAGCCCTAGCCCTAGCCCTAGCCCTAGCCCTAGCCCTACCCCTAGCCCTAGCCCTTCTCATTAACACACTCACTTGTATCACTGCCATCAAACAAAGTGCACTATAACTGCCAATTGTTTTAGTTCAATGCTAAGTTAGAAACAATAGAGCGTGCTAGTGCTGAATGGCCAGTGACCATAGCCATAAGGCACCATCCAGTAGTTGTTCTGTAACAAAAAATGTTATAGATTCACAGACTAAACATTAGAATGTTTTTAAAAGCTTTTATATATTTGTTTAGTTCATGTTTTTTGTTGTTTCTACTTTGTTTTTTGTTTTTTACCCATCTGTGATGCAACAGTACAACTGGTTAATGTTATCTTTCATTTCATCTTTTTTTTTTTTTTTTTAGCTATATTAGGCCATTGCTCTTCAAAATGAAAAAAAAGTTGCAGAAAGGTTAAAAGTAAGAGTGTCAAGTGGGAATAAATTTAAAATGTCTAAGATGAATATATATGTGTTGCAATGGATTATGCTCTGTAGCAGTCTTTCAAATCTATGCAGAACGTATGATGATAACAAAGATAACAAAGAAATGGAATTGTTTAAAACATCTGCTAATCCACGAAGGATTTGGTCCCGATTCTTTAACAATTCCTGGATATGTGGAAACTCTGTAAATAATGCCATCCAGTGTCAGGATGACTCTGACTACATCAAGATAGCACGGTGCTACTGCATCTACTATGACCCCAACACAAACAGATCTCAGTTTGGAAGTTGCTTGGCAACTTGCTTCCACCCTCAATTTGGAGCTTACTTCTCTGTGAAGAGGTACTCAGTAGAAAATGCAAGTTTGTTCAACAAAGCAATGTGTGTTGAAAGTTCTGCTGAATTTCAATACATAACGAACCGTAATGGTAGATTCTGTGGTAGTTGCCAAGAAACCCATGGATTGTCTGTATACTCCTACCAAATGTCTACTTGCATTCCATGTAAAGAATATAGGCACAGAAACTGGGTGAAATATATAGCATCTTCTTTAGTTCCTTTAGGCTTGTTTTATTTCCTCATTGTTATGTTGAAGATTAATTTCACTTCAAGCTACTTGACTGGAGTAGTTACAGCTATTCAAATAATGGGTTCTCCCCTGAATCTTTACATTCTTGATGCTTGGATGAAGTCTAACACAATTGATAGTACTTATCCATTTACAGTACTAGTCAGTTGCTTTGGCCTTCTTAACTTGGACTTTTTTCGTGGTTTGTACTCCCCATATTGTCTGAATCCCAGTTTCAGTGCTCTACAAGTTATTTCTCTGGATTATATTAACTGTTTATTTCCATTTGTTCTTATTATTTTTACTTACTTTGTTATCCAACTTTATGACAGGCATTTTATACCCATAGTCTGGCTATGGAAGCCATTTAAATGTTTACTGAACAGATACTACAAGGAGCTTAGTCTGCATACTTCGCTTGTTGAGGTTTTCGCCACTTTCATTCTATTGTCAAGCGTAAAAATTGCTTCAGTTTCATTATTACTGCTGCTACCAGTAACAGTATACAATGAACACGGAAACTGTTCCCGTTTTAGTTACCTGTATATAGACTCTAATATTGAGTGGTTCGGTAAAGAACATTTACCCTATGCACTTCTCGCTTTGATTACAGGCATTATTTTTGTCTTTCTACCCTTTCTTTTAATGCTCCTTTATCCATGTCGATGCTTTCAAAAAACTCTTAACAGACTTGGTTTAAATTCTCCCGCTTTGCGTGTGTTTATGGATGCCTTCCAAGGCTGCTACAGACTAGAGCCTTACGACATGAGATACTTTTCAGCTTACTACTTATTTTTTAGAGTATTTATTCTCTTTCTCACTGCAACTATACATTCCATATTTGCATTCTCTGCTACAACACTTTGCCTCGTTCTTAATGCTGTGCTTGTTAACTTTATTCAGCCTTACCGCTCACAAACTCACAATAAAATGGACGGACTAGCAATGAGTATGCTAGCATTTTACTATGTTTCCCTTCTAACGATGCTCACAACATTTTACTTAGACACTTATTGGATTACTCCCTCAAACATATCCTTCTATTCATCCCTATTTCTCATAATGACTTTCTTCACCATAGTTTTAGCCTGGACTTTGTTCAGGAATAAACTGAGAAAACTATATCAGAAACTTCAATCTTGTCTGAGAAAAAGGAAGAATGGAAATGCTGTAGAGCGAGAAGACTCCTTGCAGAGTTTTTCTGAACGAAGTGCAATACTTTCAAGTAGGAGAGTTGAAGTTTATTAACTGTAACATTTCAGTTAACATTTGTCAAGTTTGAAATAAGGAAGTCTCGAATGTCCCCTTTATGTTTTCACTAACAATGTTTCTTAAAATAACTAATTGACTCCACAGTAATTTATTTTTTGTGTATTTTCATCCACTATTGTATACTCGCGTACTTTTACATAAGTGATTTGTGTTATTATGGTTACTAACATTTTAACTAGAATTTGTATTGTATGAGTATAATTTAAATATAACAGTGACACATTGACATAAACGGTTGAAAAAAATATGGATTTTGCTGTACTGGAATTATATAAACTCTTAAAATCTTCTTTAGCAATGCATGCACTACTAATTTTCTCCATTTGTGCTGGTCTAGAAGAAATTTCAGACTATGTAGTAAAACATCAGTTGTGTGTTTATATGTCTCTCTATCACACCATGGCATGGTGATATTAACTCCCATTGAATAGCAAAGTAAATATTTATTATATCTTTATTGTTGAAGAATTTTCAGTTGTAAATGCAAGATAAATAATTGCGATCAGGAGTGGGGGTAATTTTAATTTTAAAAGTTTGTCGGCCAAAATTCACATTATTGTTGAATATATTGTTACTCTAAACACTTTAAAACACAACAGGTACGCTATTTGAGAAATTTAGATAAATCAAAACAAACTATGCACAAATAATTATAGAGAGACATTTATATTTATAGTAGTGTGTCGCACATTGGGTTGCCATGTTGATGTGTCAATCATGCTGGTATGTGGTATGATCCCACTCTGTCATATTAATGACTAGTCAGGAAGCTGTCGTAGAGCTCGCTTTGCTGCCAGTAGATAGCGATACATGTGGCCCATTTTATAGCCTGGTATGCTAAAGCTAAGGCACGGGGAGTTGATGTCAGTCATATGATGGACCTCAGTCTCCCTACAATTGCCACTGCTGGCATCTGTGGCAGTGAAGCCCACAAAGGCAACCACTCCACCATTTGAGCATCCTACCACCAGCTTGGTGAGACTATTCCTGTGGGTGCCAGCAATAATTGTTTAATTGTATTCCATACCTTTGTTGACATGGCTGAGTTTGGGAGGAAAACAAGCCTGCACCCTGCCACCACTGGACAGAAGTATGGAAAGGTATGCCTACACAGCACTGGTCAGCAGGCCACAGTGTACTATGATAATTTGGAAAGTGGTGGTTACTTCTTGCCTGATGTTCATGTTTGTGAATGTTCTGGCTTGGGGCAGTGGTCTTGGCAGAGTTAATAGTCTTGCCTTGCCCTAGGTTAATTAGCATATTATTAGCACATGTTGATTTGGGGAGCGGGTTTTTTTAGAGTCCCCATGTACCAAGCAACTCAGCAAGTAGTGTTGGGATATGCATCATGAGTAATTATGTATGAGGTAGGTAAGTAATTAGTTAGAGAAAAGGTGCCGCCTACCCTATAAGCACGAGTCGTAAGAGATTGCTTCATGTGGATGAGCTATAATGAACATAAATACTACAATTATGTATTATGTCTAAAGGTAAGCACCCCAACCTTCCTTAAGCAGAAATTACTTCTATGCAATGTGATTATAGCGATTTATTATGTCCAAGGTAAGCACCCTGTCCCCTTTCCCAAAAATTACTTCCATGTGTAATGCTTACACTGAAATATTGTCATATACTACAAACCGGTGTATAGGTTTGACAACAAACCCTTTCCCAACGTAGCAGTTTGGTACACCAAGAACCATCAGCACTATAGTACTCAATACCAAAGTTTTTGTTAAACATTGGGAGATAATATTTATTTTTTCAAAGGTGTAAATCATATGCTCTACTGTTGCCACCCCAGTGTTATTCAAAACACGCTGGTCAGGGTTAGTTTCAAACTCATATGCACTTGGCCTTTGAGTGGCCTTCTAGTGAGTAAAACTAAAATAGATGGTTCATACACATTATATGGGAATAGCTCAGGATGACGTGTGGGAAGATGTGGTGAGTGGATTAGTGTTGATTGGTCCTGAATGAGCATGAACTATACATCACTATACTACAATTAAAAGGCCAGGCCTGCATATGAGTTTGAAACTAACCCACCCATGACAAGTTACTACATTCACAGCTACATTCACCGGAACTCAATTTTTGCCATGTCCAAAATATTTGATTGCTGTTTTCTGTCTGTATATGCAGTTCAGTTGTAGTATAATAAAAATTACCCAGGATCCTTTTACCAAGTGTTGGAAGTCCCATCTAAGTGACCATTAATCTTGTGACATCCATTACACTACAATCATTCCACCATCCCCTCCCCTTCTACAGGTTTCCTGTGGATGAGACTATCACGCTGGTAGGTGGTATGATCCTACTCTGTCACATTAACACCTGTTGAGGAACTGTTATAAAGCTCTGTCTGAGTGATACATGTAGCCCATTATAGAGTGTGGAATATTTTGGCCAAGGCTGTCCTTGTGGGTGCCAGCAATAACTGTTTGCCATATCCTCACAGAGAACTTTGTTGAAAGGCTGAGTTTGGGAGGAAACAAGCCTACACCCAGGTCACTAATCACCCTGCTTACACTGGACAGAAGTAATGCAAGGTGGAATGTCCACACAGCACAGGTCAGCAGGCCACAATGCACATAAATTGGCAAATGATCATCACCTATTCCTGCAGATCTGCCACTGGTTGCAACTTGTGAGCTATCGTTAGGTGTGGGAACCCAAGAATGAACTAGATTTACTTCATTTCAGGGTTTTTCCACAAGGTAGAGAGAGCTACTGAATTTCTGCATTTTGGCAGGCCTAAAGGCTGTGCCTACTGGGGAGGATGTTCTGAGCAAGTTTGCTAAATAGAAGGCTAACTAGGGAGTGAGATACTGAACAATCAGGTCCTTTAAGGCTGGCATCAGCATCAAGGAGGTTCTTGTCGATCGTGGCTTCACTATGTCCTTAAATGGTCAATGGGAGAAAGGGGCGATCTTAGCTGTGTATCACCTCGCTTTTGCTGTGCTAGATTAAGGGTGTCTGGGAAAGTTGGGCTAGCAACTTAGACTACAATATGTTGTGGGGAACGTGCTTCCTAGCTGTTCCTTCAGGTTTCTGAGTTTCTGAGAGAGCTGAGTTCACCGTACCAGATGACACTGGATTCAACCCTTCAGCTCACCTATTTTTGAGTGATCTTGCTGTTGACAGTCGTGAGAGCCCTGGTGTCTTTGGTGTCTGCCTCAAGGCATCTAATGCAGATAATCCGTTTAAGAAAGGGATTATTTATTTATCACCAAGGTGCCATTAAGTCTGTGCTCAGTCTCTGCCATACTGGCATGAGCTTGCTCAGTGTCTGCTATTTTTATGAATTTGCACAATCTATAGATTGTGCTGCACATTCTATAGAATTTCATAGATTGGGCCACAATTTATAGATTCCCATATCAATAAATCTATACTTCAATTTTGGCACCATTAAATTTTCATGTCAGCATCAGCAAGTATAAGACATGCCTTGTAAAATCAGGTCCATAGTATAAGTTAATAGTTTCTAGCTATTTGTATCTAATAAATTTCATACAATCATTATTTGCTATTCATTAATATTGAGGAACTCAGTGAAATTGTGAATTTTTTATTTTGTTGACCAATATTCCAGAAATACATATGTGTAATGAATCTTTTATTGGGTTTCATGGAGTGTAAAATCGCTTTCTCGCATTAGCTTTTCAATAGAAGTTAAATTTTATGTGGTAGTGCTAATTATGTGCACATAAATATTATACTAGGCTAGAGAAATAGGAAGTTGGTGAGGCCATTATAACTATATACACCCAATTAACTAAACCCACGAAAAAGCAATATAGATTTGAATCCCAAAGGCAGCATTTTTCCCATTTAAATATCGTTTTACTAAAGACTTATTAGATAACCACAAAAATCACTCCAAACAATCCAGTACAAGCGCGTTTATTACTACAATGCAGTTCTCACTGTTGACATTATCTGTGAGGTGAGTATCCCTTGCATGTTTAGCTTCTCTTGTGAAGATATGATTTATGTGCACTGTTTTCATTGCATGAGAGCTACATTTCAGCATATTGAAACACCAAATATATTATTGTTTCTGCCTGAGGAATGATTTTTAATAGCTATAGCTAGTATATAGTAGCACTGAGGGTTTACACCTTTGGTACTTTATAGTACAAAGTAAATTATTTTAATAAACTATCAGTAGGTTCACATCAAATAAATAATTTATGTATAGAATAGTAAGAATCAAACTTTCTCTTGCTCAGTATCTGTGATCTCTAGAAGGTAACTCTTTAGAGGCTGTCCTAATGGTTGCGTTGTCATAACAATTACTTTGAAGTACTTTGTATAGGTGTTTCTCTTCTTTCAAGTTTTCATTCGTAGTAGTTACCCTCTTAGCTCTTAACAGACTTGGTTTAAATTCTCTGGCATTGCATGTGTTTATGGATGCCTTCCAAGGCTGCTACAGACTTGAGCCTTATGACATGAGATACTTCTCTGCTTACTACATATTTTTGAGAGTATTCATCTCTTTCTCACTGCAACTATACATTCCATATTTGCATTCTCTGCTACAACACTCGGCCTCGTTTTTAACGCTGTGCTAGTCAACTTCATTCAGCCTTGTCACTCACCAACTCACAATAAAATGGATGGACTAGCCATGAGTATGCTAGTATAATTCTATGTCTTCCTTCTAGCAATGCTTACAACAGATTACTTAGACATTTATTGGCTTCCTCCCTCAACTATGTTCAGGCATAAACTGAGAAAACTATATCAGAAACTTCAATCTTGTCTGAGAAAAGGAAGAATGGAAATGCTGTAGAGTGAGAAGACTCCTTGCAGGGTTTTTCTGAAAGAATTGCAGTACTTCAAGTAGGAGAGTTGAAGTTTATTAACTATAAAATTTCAGAGTTAACTTTTGTCAAGTTTGAAATATGAAAGTCTCAATAATTGTCCCCTTTATCGGCGAGCGAGCGTAGCGACCGAGACACTTACAGGGGTAACACAATTGAAAACTCGCTCTTAGCTACAAAAATTAAAGGCCAGAGTTATTTTTGCATATTTAGCTAACAAATATGAAATTACGTACTTACCTCAGCTTCCCTCAAGTAGTAGCTTCCTTAGCATTGATACTACGGCATTCAGACTACCAATGACTCTTGACAACCAACAATTGGCACTCCGTATCCCCCTAAAAGGGCGAAGTTTTGAAATTAAGTCTGGAAAAGGGTCTTCAATGCCACCGGTCGAATCAACATTTTGTGTCTTGAAAAAGCAAGCATTTTTGCAGGAGTTTTCTCATACTTCTGCGCTTAAGTATAAAGTAAGGCTTGCTTAATGCTATAGTTTCAGAATAAACTGGGGTCAAGCCTACAAAGCCGTGATTTTTGGAGAAAAAAGTTGCCCGCGTGCGCGTTTACATACATAAATTCATACATATATATAACATATACCCAATTTTGCATTATCCACCCCTAATACTGTTTCTCCGCTCGCTCGCCAACTAGTGGTGTGCTTGAGCGCAAATGTCGAGCGAGCCTGCCTAGTTAAAACTACAGTATTGTTACTACAGAATTTATATTTTAGCTTAATTTATGCAGAACTGTATAATAGCAGTAGCAAACACAAATACCAAATTACACTCTTACCTGAGTAATGGTAACTTCCGTAGTATCAGACTTGAGCAATTCTGACTATCTCAATTACCAGTAATTCTTGAACAAGCTCTCAGCTACAAAATACATAGGCCAGTGTTATTTTTGTAATATTAGCCAACAAATATTGAATTACTACTTGCCTCAATTTCCTGAGTATTGTTAACTTCTGTAGCTACAAATTTAAGCTATTTAGACTATCTCAATTACCAGTAATTCTTGAAATCAAGATCTCAGCTACAAAACAAAAGACAATTAATTTTAGCAAACAAATACCAAATTACTTTCTTACCTCATTATCTTGAGTAGTAGTAACTTCTGTAGTATCAAATTGAACCCATTCTGACTATCTTAATTACCAGTCTCTCTTGGAAACAAGCTCTCAACTATACAAAAGAGAAGCCAGAGTTATTTTTGTAATTTTAACTTAGAAATATGGATTTAAGTAACTTACCTCAGTTTTCCTCTAGTAGTGGTGGCTTCCTCAGCATTATTATAATGTATTCTGACAGTGGTACATTCTGTAGTATCCAATTTCAGCTATTCTGACTACCTCAGTCACCAGTAATCAGTGAACAAGCTCGCAGCTCTAACAAAACATAATAGCCAGAGTTATTTTTTGTAATTTTAGATAACAAGTATTGAACTACGTACTTACCTCAGCTTCTTCCAAGTAATGGTGGCTTCCTTAGTATTATCATTTAGCCATACTGGCTACCAGTGGAACTTGACAACCAACAAGTGGCATTTTTAGCAGCCCCCAAAAATGACGAAGTTTTGAAATAAAGTCCGGTAAAGGGTTTTCAATGGCATAGTAACCAGTCGCAGTAACTTTTTGGGACTTGACAAACAAGCGTTTTGCAGGAATTATCCCACAAGTTTCAAGTAAGACCTTCTTAATGCTGTAGTATCAGAAAACAGCGGAGTCAAGCCTAAAAGGCCGTGTTTTTAGGAGAAAAAACGGTACCCTCACGCGCGTTTAGGGGGCATACGTACAATCCATACATAGATATATATATATATACATCGAACATATACCCTGGAGTAGTAGTAGCTTCCTTAGCATTAAGATTGCGGCATTCTGACTACCAATGGTTCTTGACAACCAACAATCGGCACTTCGTATCCCCCTAAAACGGCGAAGTTTTGAAATTACGTCTGGAAAAGGGTCTCCAATACCATAGTAACCAGTCGTAGCAACTATTTGTGTCTTGAAAAACAAGCGTTTTCGCTGGAATTTTCTCCAGAATAAACTGGGGTCAAGCCTAAAAAGTCGTGTTTTTAGGAGAAAAAAGGGAACCCACGCGCGCGTTTAAGGGGCATACATACCATCCATACATACATATATATTAGTGGTGTGCTTGAGCACAAATGGCGAGCGAGCCTGATAGTTAGGTAACATAAAATGTTACTATGTTTTAGCTTACTTCATGCAAACACTATAATAGCAGTTATGACATTTTATTTCAGCAAACAAATACAAAATCACTCTCTTACCTGATTAATGGTAACTTTTGTAGTATCAAACATCAACCATTCTGATAATCTCAATTACCAGTAACTAAAAAATGAACCAGTGTTATTATATTAGCCAACAAATATGGAATTACTACTTGCCTCAATTTCCTATTGATAACTTCTGTAGTATCAAATTTAAGTTACTTTGACTATCTGAATTACCGTGAATTCTTGACAACAAGCTCTCAGCTACCAAAACAAAAGACAATCAATTTTAGCACACAAATACCAAAATTACTTTCTTACCTCATTTTCTTGAGCAGTGGTAACTTTTGTAGTACCAAATTTGAGCCATTCTGACTGTTTGAATTTACCAGTCACTGTTGACAACAAGCTCTTAGCTACAAAAAAGATAGGCCAGAGTTATTTTGCATATTTAGCTAACAAATAATATGGAATTACGTACTTAACTCAGCTTCCTTCGAGTAGTAGTAGCTTCTTTAGCATTAATACTACGGCATTCTGCTACCAATGGCTCTTGACAACCAATTTTGCATTATCCACCCCTAATACTGTCTCACTCGCTTCGCTTGCTCGCCAACTAGTGATGTGCTTGAGCACAAATGGCAAGCGATCTTGCCTTGTCAGGTTGCAATATTGTTGTAAGATCATGATGATAAAATAGTTATTCTTTATAATTATAGCAGTTGACCATTAATTACAGCAAATAAATTCAGAACTCCTTTTTTACCTTAATTTCCTGAGTAGTGATAAGTCTATAGTATCAAATTTAAGCCATTTCTATCTGTAACTCTTGAACAAGTTCTCAGCTACACAAAACTAATTAGGCCAGAGTTATTCTTGTAAATAAATATGAAATTATGTACTTATCTCATCTTCCCCCAAATAGTGGTAGTTTCCATAAAACTCTGACTACTAGTGGCTCTTGACAACCAACAAGCAAAGCGGCATTTAGCAGCTTAAAAAAAGGAGAGTTTTTAACCTAAGAAATTGGTTCCAAATGCATGATAATTTAAGACCACCATTTGGAACCAATTTCTTGTGTTTTACTGAATCATTAATTTATTGTTTTATTTATTATCTTTTATTTATTTATTTATTTATTTATTTATTTATTATTTATTTTTTATTATTATTATTTTATATTATTTATTTATTTATTTATTTATATTTGTTATTTTAATATTTATTCAGTGTAAGCACTTTTTAAAGCTCCTAAGGGTCATTGTATAATTTTATTTTATATTACCCACCTGTAAGTCATTTGCATCTTTATCACCATCCTCTCTTACATATCCTCCAGCTAAGTGCATCATTTGTTCAGTTTTTCTCAATTTTCAGTTATTCCTTTGTTTAACTGATGAAGATCCTACGGATCAAAACATCTTGATTAAATTGAAGTCAATGCTACGACAAGTTAAAAAAATAATATTACTGTATTATCACTTAAGTATTTACATAGTAGTTAAAAATGAATTGTATAGTATTAGTATTTATCATGCTTTCATCAATTTTACATCATTTATTTACTAATATGTCAATTTTTTATTAAGTACATTTACACAATTCAAACCCCACCCAGTATTGTAGGCGTGGCAAATGTGGCCTCTTGATTGGCCACTTTAAAATTGCTTTCTACACCCATGTATTGTTACATAATATAATTTAGCTTGTTCATGCAAAAAAGTAAATAGTAGTTGACGATTAATATATACAGAATTACATGCTTACCTCAATTTCAGGAATCTGTAGTATCCAATTTAAGCCATTCTGACTACCTCAATTACCAGTAACTGGTGAACAAGCTGCTGCTCTACCAAAAAACATAGCCAGAGTTATTTTTGTAATTTTAGCTAACAAATATGGAACTACGTACTTACCTTAGCTTCTCCCAAGTAATGGTGGCTTCCTTCGTTTTAATATTTAGCCACTCTGGCTACCAGTGACACTTGACAACCAACGAGCGGCATTTAGCAGCCCCCCAAAACGACAAGGTTTTTCAAATTATGTTTGGTAAAGGGTTTCAATGCCATAGTAACCGTTCGCAGTAACTTTTTGGGAATTGAAAAGCAAGCGTTTCGAAGGAATTATCTCATAATTTGGAGCCCAAGTTACAATTAAGACTTGTTTAAAGCTGTAGTATCAGAAGAAAGTGGGGTCAAGCCTAAAAAGTCGTGTTTTTAGGGGGAAAATGCACCATCCATACATACATTATACATATAACATATACCCGATTTTTCATCATCCACCCCTAATACTGTCTCGCTCGCTCCGCTCACTCGCCAACTAATGGTGTGCTTGAGCACAAATGGTGAGCGAGCCTAAAGACTATACTATTTTTATATGAATGATTTTGACTTCTAACAATGAAGCAACTGAAAGTAAGGTCGAGTTTTTAAATTACAGCATACACAGTAAAGGGATTTCAGTGCCATAGTAACAACTCGCTGCAACTGTTTAAATTGAATGGGGAAAAAACAACAACAAAACAATACACGTTATTTATACGTTTTCTTTGAGACATTCTTTAGCTAAGTAGTGGCTGTAAAGCATAATGCTTTGACACAACTGGACATACACCTACACGAGACTTGCCTTCACGGTTAGTCTAGTGGACAATGCATTTTCAAGTAAATACTGTTGCGTACGGCTTATGACAAAGAGCGCATTGACTTACCACTGCCACTAACTCAAATAGAAATGGAAGTCCCGTAATTTTCACGTTTTACTGCACCCGCAAAAGAATTCTAGGGTGATACGGGTACTGATCGATAAACCGGGGGATTTTGCTTAGTGAAGCTTGGGACAGGGTCAACCACCGAACTAACACAAAATATGCGAAGGTCAAAGTACAAATGACATACGTACATCCCCACATATATATAAACTAGTGGTGTGCTTGAGCACAAATGGCGAGCGAGCCTGATAGTTAGGTAACATAAAAATAAGATTGTTACTATGTTTTAGCTTAGTTCATGCAAACACTATAATAGCAGTTATGACCTTTTATTTCAGCACACAAATACAAAATCACTCTCTTACCTGATTAATGGTAACTTTTGTAGTATCAAGCATCTGCCATTCTGATAATCTCAATCACCAGTAACTCTTGAACAAGCTCTTAGCTACGATAAAAAAATAAACCAGTGTTATTATTTGTAATTTTAGCCAACAAATATGGAATTACTACTTACCTCAATTTCCTGAGTATTGATAACTTCTGTAGTATCAAATTGAAGTTATTTTGACTATCTGAATTACCGTGAATTCTTGACAACAAGCTCTCACCTACAAAAACAAAAGACAATCAATTTTAGCACACAAATACAAAATTACTTTCTTACCTCATTTTCTTGAGCAGTGGTAACTTTTGTAGTACCAAATTTGAGTCATTCTGACTATTTGAATTTACCTGTCACTGTTGACAACAAGCTCTTAGCTACAAAAAAGAAAGGCCAGAGTTATTTGTGCATATTTAGCTAACAAATATGGAATTACGTACTTACCTCAGCTTCCCTCGAGTAGTAGTAGTAGCTTTCTTAGCATTAATACTACTACGGCATTCAGACTACCAATGACTCTTGACAACCAACAATCGGCACTCCGTATCCCCCATAAAATGGTGAAGTTTTGAAATTAAGTCTGGAAAAGGGTCTTCAATGCCATAGTAACCGGTCGAATCAACTTTTTGTGTCCTGAAAAACAAGCGTTTTTGCCGGAATTTTCTCACACTTCGGAGCTTAAGTATTGCTTAATGCTGTTGTTTCAGAATAAATTGGGGTCAAGCCTAAAAAGCCGTGTTTTTAGGAGATAAAGTCCCGCGCGCGCGTTTAAAGGGCATACGTACCATCCATACTTACATACATATATATAACATATACCCGATTTTGCATTATCCACCCCTAATACTGTCTCGCTCGCTACGCTCGCTTGCCAACTAGTGATGTGCTTGAGCACAAATATGAGTGAGCCTGCCTAGTAGGGCCTGCCAGATTATGCTCGAAATTTTTTGAATTATTTATTTATTCAAAAAATGTGTTATTATTACAAAAGAATAGCATATTATTCTATAAATTTTCATATTATTCTCTTATTACTTCAATTAGGAATAAGTGAAATAGTAATGACTGCAGTCTATATAGCTAAAGTTGGTACGATATGAAATGAATGAGTAACAGAATCAGTCTCTCTCTTACTGCTATACTGAATTACTCACTGGGTTCACTGTATTGCTAGCTACTCTCAGTGAAAATTTTGTGAATATCCCAGTAAAAATGTTCAAAGAATGGAGAAAACATGCTCTGCTACAGCTAAAAAAAGTTCGAGAAACCATTTAGCATAATTGTCCAGATGACTTGCTGACTCTGAGCCTGAGCTGTCAGCTCTTCCAGTATTTAAAAAAAAAAATTTTTTTTTAAGTGTACAATAACAAGGTGGCCAACACAACCTAGCTGCTTTAATCAAGTAATGAAGATCTACCTTATAACCACATTTCTAAATGTATATGTCCTTATTGTATAAGAAAAAAAGAAAAAAAAATCTCTATTGATTTTCTTTATTATATGAACTGATTATTCTCATTTTCCCTTTATTATTCTAGAATTATTCCACTATACTATTTCATGTCTTTTATTATTCTAGAATTATTTCACTATGCTATTTCATGTCTTTTATTCCAGAAAATATGTTAGCATTATTCGGCAGGGCCTACTGCCTAGTTAGGTTACATAAAACAATTGTAACATTATTTTTTTAGCTTAGTTCTTGCAAAACAGTTTATTATAGCAGTTCACCATTAGTTTTAGCAAACAAATTAAAAAAATACTTCTTACCTTAATATCCTGAGTAAAGGTAACTTTTCTGTAGTATCAAATTTAAGTCATTCTGACTACCAATCAGTAACTCTTGAATAAGCTCTCAGCTACAAAAAAAGTCCAACAAGCAAACAAGTACAAAATTACTTCCTTAACTCATTTTCTTCAGTAGTAACTTCTGTAATATTAAATTTAAGCCATTCTGACTATCTTACTTGTCAGTAACTCTTGAAACAAGCTCTCAGCTACAAAAAAAAAAAGTCAAGAGTTATTTTTGTAATTTTAACTAACAAATGTGGAATTACGTACTTACCTCAGCTTTTCCCAAATGATGGTGGCTTCCTTAGTGTTAATATTTAGCCATTCTTGCTACCAGTGGCACTTGACAACAAACAGGCAGCATTTAGCAGCCCCGAAAAACGACGAAGTTTTGAAATAACGTCTGGTAAAGGGTTTCATTGTCATAGTAACCAGTCGCAGTAACTTTTTGGGACTTGAAAAACACACTTTTCGCAGGAATTATCTTACAATTTGGATCCCAAGTTTCAGGTAAGACTTGCTTAATGCTGTAGTATCAGAAGAAATTGGGGACAAGCCTAAAAAGTCGTGTTTTAGGAGAAAAAAAGTCCCCGCCCGAGCGTTACGTACCAATTATACATTCAATTGTTCACCCCTAATAGTGTCTCGTTCGCTTCGCTCGCTCGCCAATAAACATACAAACATCCCCGATTTTCAATTGTGTTACCCCTGTAAGGGTCTAGCAAGCTCGCTACGCTCGCTCGCCAATACATCGAACATATACACGACTTTGCATTATCCACCCCTAATACTGTCTCGCTCTCGGTTCCGCTCGCTCGCCAACAAACATCCCCGATTTTCCCCTGTAAGTGTCTCGCTCGCTGCGCTCGCTCGCCAAATACAGGATACTGCTTGGTGTAATTAGTAACATAATGAAACTATAAGTTGTGGAAAGTACAAAAGAAGAGCGTCAAGTGGGAATAGATTAAAAATGACTAAGATGAATATATATGTGTTGCAATGGATTATGTTCTGTAGCAGTCTTTCAAATCTAGGCAGAACGTATGATGATAACAAAGATAACAAAGAAATGGAATTGCTTAAAACATATGCTAATCCACAAAGGATTTGGTCCCGATTCTTTAACAATACTTGGATATGTGGAAACCCTGTAAATAATGCCATCCAGTGTCAGAATGACTCTGACTACATCAAGATAGCACGGTGCTACTGCATCTACTACGACCCCAACACCAACAGATCTCAGTTTGGAAGTTGCTTGGCAACTTGCTTCCACCCTCAATTTGGAGCTTACTTCTCTGTAAATAGATACTCTGTAGAAAATGCAAGTTTGTTCAACAAAGCAATGTGTGTTGAAAGTTCTGCTGAGTTTCAATATATAACAAACCGTATTGGTAGATTCTGTGGTAGTTGCCAAGAAACCCATGGATTGTCTGTATACTCCTACCAAATGTCTACTTGCATTCCATGTAAAGAATATAAGCACAGAAACTGGGTGAAGTATATAGCAACTTCTTTAGTTCCTTTAGGCTTGTTTTATTTCCTCATTGTTATGTTGAAGATTAACTTCACTTCAAGCTACTTGGGTGGAGTAGTTACAGCTATTCAAATAATAGTTTCTCCCCTAAATCTGTACATCCTTGATGCTTGGATGAAGTCTAACACAATTGATAATACTTATCTATTTAAAGTACTAGTCAGTTGCTTTGGCCTTCTTAACTTGGACTTTTTTCGTGGTTTGTACTCCCCATATTGTCTGAATCCCAGTTTCAGTGCTCTACAAGTTATTTCTCTGGACTACATTAACTGTTTATTCCCTTTTGTTCTTATTATTTTTACTTACTTCCTTATCAAACTTTATGATAGACATTTCACACCCATAGTCTGGCTATGGAGGCCATTTAAATGTTTACTGAACAGATACTACAAGGAGCTTAGTCTGCATATAATACTTCGCTTGTTGAGGTTTTTGCCTCTTTCATTCTGTTGTCAAGTGTAAAAATTGCTTCAGTTTCATTATTACTGCTGCTACCAGTAACAGTATACAATGAACATGGAAACTTGTCCCGTTTTAGATACCTGTATTTTGACTCTAACATTGAGTGGTTTGGTAAAGAACATTTACCCTATGCCCTTGTCGCTTTGATTACAGGCATTATTTTTGTCTTTCTTCCCCTCGTTTTAATGCTCCTCTATCCTTGCCAGTGCTTCCAAAAGACTCTTAACATACTTGGTTTAAATTCTCCAATTTTGCGTGTATTTATGGATGCCTTCCAAGGCTGCTACAGACTAGAGCCTTACGACATGAGATTCTTCTCTGCATACTACATATTTTTGAGAGTATTTATTCTCTTTCTCACTGCAACTATACATTCCATATTTATGTTCTCTGCTACAACTCTCTGCCTCGTTCTTAACGCTCTGCTTGTTAACTTCATTCAGCCTTGCCGCTCACAAACTCACAATAAAATGGACGGACTAGCAATGAGTATGCTAGCTTTTTTCTATGTTTCCCTTCTAGCAATGCTTACAACATTTTACTTAGATATCTATTGGCTTACTCCCTCAAATATTTCCTTCTATTCATCCATATTTATCATAATGTCTTTCTTCACTGTAGTCTTTACTTGGACTATGTTCAGGCATAAACTGAGAAAACTATACCAGAAACTTCAATCTTGTCTGAGAAAATGGAAGTATGGACATGCTGTAGATCGAGAAGACTCCTTGCAGAGTTTTTCTGAACGAAGTGCAATATTTTCAAGTAGGAGAGTTGAAGTTTATTAACTATAAAATATCAGTTAACATTTTGTCAAGTTTGAAATAAGAAAGTCTCGAATGTCCCCTTAATGTTTTCACTAACAATGTTTCTTAAAATAACTAATTGACTCCATAGTAATTTATTTTTTGTGTATTTTCATCCACTATTGTATACTCGCATACTTTTACATAAGTGATTTGTCTTATTATGAGGCTACTAACATTTTAACTAGAATTTGTACTGTATGAGTATAATATAATTATAACAGTGACACATTGACATAAACGGTTGGAAAAAAATATGGATTTTGCTGTACTGGAATTATATAAACTCTTAAAATCTTCTTTAGCAATGCATGCACTACTAATTATCTCCATTTGTGCTGGTCTAAAAGAAATTTCAGACTATGTAGTAGAACATCAGTTGTGTGTTTATATGTCTCTCTATCATACCATGGCATGGTGATATTAACTCCCATGAATAGCAAAGTAAATATTTATTATACTTTATTGTTGAAGAATTTTCAGTTGTAAATGCAAGATAAATAATTGCGATCAGGAGTGGGGGTAATTTTAATTTTAAAAGTTTGTCGGCCAAAATTCACATTATTGTTGAATATAATTGTTACTCTAAACACTTTAAAACACAACAGGTACGCTATTTGAGAAATTTAGATAAATCAAAACAAACTAATTATAGAGAGACATTTATATTTATAGTAGTGTGTCGCACATTGGGTTGCCATGTCGTGGATGTGTCAATCATGCTGGTATGTGGTATGATCCCACTCTGTCACATTAATGACTAGTCAGGAAGCTGTCGTAGAGCTCGCTTTGCTGCCAGTGGATAGCGATACATGTGGCCCATTTTATAGCCTGGTATGCTAAAGCTAAGGCACGGGGAGTTGATGTCAGTCAGATGATGGACCTCTGTCTCCCTACAATTGCCACTGCTGGCATCTGTGGCAGTGAAACCCACAAAGGCAACCACTCCACCATTTGAGCATCCTACCAGCTTGGTGAGACTATCCCTGTGGGTGCCAGCAATAATTGTTTAATTGAATTCCATACCTTGTTGACATGGCTGAGTTTGGGAGGAAAACAAGCCTGCACCCTGCCACCTATAACCCTGCACCCACTGGACAGAAGTATGGAAAGGTATGCCTACACAGCACTGGTCAGCAGGCCACAGTGTACGTAAAATGGCCAATGCTTATCACCTATACCTGCAGTACTGCTACTGGTTGCAGTGTGTGGGAACTCCAAAAAGACCTAGATTGCTTTTTTGTTATTACTATTTCTGAACTTGTGCACTTCGGCAGGCCTGAAGGCTGTGCCTACTGCGGAGGATATACAGTGCAAGTTCATTGCAAAGATAGCTAACTAAGGGAGTGAGATACCAGACAATCAGGTCCAATATGTCTGGCATTAGCATTGAGAGAGTCTTGGCGATTGCGGCTTCATGATGTCCTTAAGTGGTCACTGGGAGAAAGGGGCAATTTTAGATGGGTATCACCTTACTATCTGTCGACATTTCTGAGAGCCCTATTGTCCCTAGTATCTGCCTCAAGGCATCGAATGCAGATAATCCCTTCAAGAATGGGTGTAAATAGTTTATCTCCAAGGTGGCATCTGCTAAGCAGTTAGCAAACTACTCAGTTAAGCTATGCGAGCCTGGGTGCATATGAACCTGTTTTCTTCTGTTCATTCTGTTTTTGTTTTTGCTTATTGGTGTGTGTACTGATTTAGTATGTATTCCTCTATGAGCTGTCTAATTGGATTTGTCTCTTGGTAAATCATTCATATATGTATTTGTTGATACCTCTTGGAACCCACTATGATAATTTGGAAAGTGGTGGTTACTTCTTGCCTGATGTTCATGTTTGTGAATGTTCTGGCTTGGGGCAGTTGTCTTGGCAGAATTAATGGTCTTGCCTTGCCCTAGGTTAATTATCATATTAGCACATGTTGATTTGGGGAGCGGGGTTTTATAGAGTCCCCATGTACCAAGCAACTCAGCAAGTAGTGTTGGGAAATGCATCATGAGTAATTATGTATGAGGTAGGTAAGTAATTAGTTAGAGAAAAGGTGCCACCTACCCTATAAGCACTAGTTGTAAGAGATTGCTTCATGTGGATAAGCTATAATGAATATAAATACTACAATTATGTATTATGTCTAAAGGTAAGCACCCTAACCTCCCTTACGCAGAAATTACTCCTATGCAATGTGATTATAGTGATTTATTATGTCAAAGGTAAGCACCCTGTCCCCTTTCCCAAAAATTACTTCCATGTGTAATGCTTACAGTGAAATATTGTCACATACTACAAACCGGTGTATAGGTTTGACAATAAACCCTTTCCCAACGTAGCAGTTTGGTACACCAAGAACCATCAGCACTATAGAACTCAATACCAAAGTTTTTGTTAAACATTGGGAGATAATAGTTATTTTTTCAAAGGTGTAAATCATATGCTCTACTGGTTCCACCCCAATCTTAGCCAGTGTTATTCAAAACACGCTTGTCAGGGTTAGTTTCAAACTCATATGCACTTGGCCTTTGAGTGGCCTTCTAGTGAGTAAAACTAAAATAGATGGTACATACACATTACATGGGAATAGCTCAGGATGATGTGTCGGAAGATGTGGTGAGTGGATTAGTGTTGATTGGTCCTGAATGAGCATGAACTATACATCACTATACTATAATTAAAAGGCCAGGCCTGCATACGAATGTTTGAAACTAACCCACCCATGACAAATTACTACATTCACAGCTACATTCACCAGAACTCAATTTTTGCCATGTCCAAAATATTTGATTGCTGTTTTTTCTGTCTGTATATATGCAGTTCAGTTGTAGTATAATAAAAATTACCCATGATCCTTTTACCAAGTGTGGGAAGTCCCATCTAGAAGTGGCTATTAATCTTGTGACATATATTACACTAGCTATATCATTCCACCATCCCCTCCCCTTCTACAGGTTGCCACGTGGATGAGACCAATACACTGGTAGGTGGTATGATCCTACTCTGTCACATTAACACCTGTTGAGGAACTGTTATAAAGCTTTGTCTGAGCGATACATGTGGCCCATTATAGAGTGTTGGGATATTTTAGCCAAGGCTGTCCCTGTGGGAGCCAGCAATAACTGTTTGCCATATCCTCACAGAGAACTTTGTTGAAAGGCTGAGTTTGGGAGGAAAACAAGCCTGCACCCTGTCCACTAATCACCCTGCTTACACTGGACAGAAGTAATGCAAGGTGGAATGTCCACAAGCACAGGTCAACAGGCCACAATGTACGTAAATTGGCAAGCCATCATCACCTATTCCTGCAGATCTGTCACTGGTTGTAACTTGTGAGCTATGGTTAGGTGTGGGAACCCAAGAATGAACTAGATTTACTTCATTTCAGGGTTTTTTCAGACAATGCACAAGGTAGAGAGAGCTACTGAATTTCTGCATTTTGGCAGGCCTAAAGGCTGTGCCTACTGGGGAGGATGTTCTGAGCAAGTTTGCTAAATAGAAGGCTAACTAGGGAGTGAGATACTGAACAATCAGGTCCTTTAAGCCTGGCATCAGCATCAAGGAGGTTCTTGTCGATCATGGCTTCACTATGTCCTTAAATGGTCAATGGGAGAAAGGGGCGATCTCGTAGCTGTGTATCACCTCGCTTTTGCTGTGCTAGATTAAGGGTGTCTGGGAACGTTGGGCTAGCAACTTAGACTACAATATGTTGTGGGGAACGTGCTTCCTACTGTTCCTTCAGGTTTCTGAGTTTCTGAGAGAGCTGAGGAGTTCACCATACCAGATGACACTGGATTCAACCCTTCAGCTCACCTATTTTTGAGTGATCTTGCTGTTGACAGTCGTGAGAGCCCTGGTGTCTTTGGTGTCTGCCTCAAGGCATCTAATGCAGATAATCCGTTTAAGAAAGGGATTATTTATTTATCACCAAGGTGCCATTAAGTCTGTGCTCAGTCTCTGTCATACTGGCACATCTGCTGCAGATGCTGAGTAATGACTAAAAATGAGCTTGCTCAAGGCCAGTACGTGTCTGCTATTTTTATGAATTTGCACAATCTATAGATTGTACTGCACATTCTATAGAATTTCATAGATTGGGAAATCTATAGATTAGCACCCATATCAATAAATCTATACTTCAATTTTGGCACCATTAAATTTTCATCTCAGCATAAGCAAGTATAAGACATGCCTTGTAAAATCAGGTCCATAGTATAAGTTAATAGATTCTAGCTATTTGTATCTAATAAATTTCATAAAATCATTATTTACCATTCATTAATATTGAGGAACTCAGTGAAATTGTGAATTTTTTATTTTGTTGACCAATATTCCAGAAATACATATGTGTAGTGAATCTTTCATTGGGTTTCATGGGGTGTAAAATCGCTTTCTCGCATTCGCTTTTCAATAGAAGTTAAATTTTATGTGGTAGTGCTAATTATGTGCACATAAATATTATACTAGGCTAGAGAAATAGGAGGTTGGTGAGGCCATTATAACTATATACACCCAATTAACTAAATCCACGAAAAAGCAATATAGATTTGAATCCCAAAGGCAGCATTTTTCCCATTTAAATATCGTTTTACTAAAGACTTATTAGATAACTACAAAAATCACACCAAACAATCCAGTACAAGCGCGTTTATTACTACAATGCAGTTCTCACTGTTGACATTATCTGTGAGGTGAGTATCCCTTGCATGTTTAGCTTCTCTTGTGAAGATATGATTCATGTGTACTGTTTTCATTGCATGAGAGCTACATTTCAGCATATTGAAACACCAAATATATTATTGTTTCTGCCTGAGGAATGATTTTTAATAGCTATAGCTAGTATATAGTAGCAATGAGGGTTTACACCTTTGGTACTTTATAGTACAAAGTAAATTATTTTAATAAACAATCAGTAGGTTTCACATCAAATAAATAATTTATGTATAGAATAGTTAGAATCAAACTTTCTCTTGCTCAGTATCTGTGATCTCTAGAAGGTAACTTTTTAGAGGCTGTCCTAATGGTTGCGTTGTCATAACAATTACTTTGAAGTACTTTGTATAGGTGTTTCTCTTCTTTCAAGTTTTCACTCGTAGTAGTTACCCTCTTAGCTCTTAACAGACTTGGTTTAAATTCTCCAGCTTTGCGTGTGTTTATGGATGCCTTCCAAGGCTGCTACAGACTTGAGCCTTATGGCATGAGATACTTCTCTGCTTACTACTTATTTTTGAGAGTATTCATTCTCTTTCTCACTGCAACTATGCATTCCATATTTATATTCTCTGCTACAACACTCTGCCTCGTTCTTATCGCTGTGCTAGTCAACTTCATTCAGCCTTGTCGCTCACCAACTCACAATAAAATGGATGGACTAGCCATGAGTATGTTAGTATATTTCTATGTCTCCCTTCTAGCGATGCTTACAACAGATTACTTAGACATTTATTGGCTTCCTCCCTCAACTATGTTCAGGCATAAACTGAGAAAACTATATCAGAAACTTCAATCTTGTCTGAGAAAAAGGAAGAATGGAAATGCTGTAGAGCGAGAAGACTCCTTGCAGGGTTTTTCTGAAAGAATTGCAGTACTTCAAGTAGGAGAGTTGAAGTTTATTAACTATAAAATTTCAGAGTTAACTTTTGTCAAGTTTGAAATAAGAAAGTCTCAATTGTCCCTTTTATACTTTTGTGAAAAGAACTAATTATCCACAGTAATTTTTAATTTTTGGATTTTTTATCCAAAATTGTATACACACATGCTTTTACATAAGTGATTTGTCTTATTATGTGGTTACTAAAATTTTAACTAGAATTTGTATTGTATGAGTATAATGGTGACATTTTGACAAAAACAGTTTTGAAAACTTATGGTCTTTGCTGTACTGGAACTATTATATAAACTCTTTAGACTTCTTTAAACTGATGTTTTATTACGTAGTCTGAAATGTGTTTATGTTTTCTCTATCATACCATTGTATGGTAATATTTTCTCCCATTGAATAGAAAATTAAATATTTATCTTTGATCGTTGAAGAATTTTCAGTTGAGAATAAAAGATAAATATTTGAGATCTGGAATGGGGGTAATTTTAATTTTAAAAGTTGGGGTCCAAAAATCACAATATTGTTGGATATAATGTTACTCTAAAGACTTTCTTTAACAACAAAAACACAACAGGTATGTATATTATTTGACAACAAATAAATCAAACAAACTATGCACTAATATAGAGAGACATTCATATTATTATCATGCTGGTACGTTGTATGATCCCACTCTGTCACATTTATGCCTTGTCAGGAAGCTGTCATAGTGCTCTCTCTGCTGCCAGTGGATAGTAATCCATGTGGCCCATTTTATAGCATGGTATGCTAAAGCTAAGGCACGGGGAGTTGATGCCAGTCAGATGATGGACTTCAGTCTCCATTGTATTGCCACTGCTGGCACATGTGGCAATGAAACCTGTAAAGGCAACCACCCCACCATTTGATCCTCCCACCAGCTTGGTCAGACCATCCCTGTAGGGTAGTCTGCTCCCCTGTCCACTTGGAGGTCCAGCTTTGGAAGGTCTCCAGGTCTGAAGATATAGGTAGTCATTGAGCTTAGCTAGGTACAACACAGGGTTTTTGACTCAACCAGAGAACTGTTCACAGCGCCATGTAGTGAACTGACTACCAACATTAATATTATAAAAGTATAGCACAAGGTAAGAATCAACAGGTCATGTGATAACATAGCTAGCTCAGGTGATTAATGGGTAAGGATGGTCAATGGTAGTTAATAGGGTCTATAATAGTTCCTACTGATTACAGCTTGTGAGCTTTATTATATGTGGGAACTCCATAAAGACCTTGATTGCTATTATAAATGGCTTAGCCCAGTCAATGCACAAACTAGAAGCTGTTTCTGAACTTGTGTACTTCGGCAGGCTTGGAGACTGTGCCAACTTGAGAATGTCCAGTGCAAGTTCATTGCAGACAATCAGGTCCTGTGTAGCTGGAATCAGTATCGAGGAGGGTCTTGCCGATTGCGGCTTCATGACATCCTTAAATAGTCCCGGGGAGAAAGGGGCGATTTTAGCTGGGTCACCTCACTAGCTGTTGACAATCCTTAGAGCCCTGGTGTCCTCCTTATAGTGTCTGCCTCAAGGCATCTAATGCAGATGATCTCTTCATGAAAGGGTGTACATAGTTTATCGCCAAGGTGACATCTGTTAAGCAGCTAGAAAACTGCTCAGTTAAGCTATGAATGTGACCCTGCCCTAGCTTGTGACTGGGAACACTCTATTGACGACAGCAAAGTACGTTGCTGCCACCAGTTAGAGTGGCACTGCCGCTAGCTACCCCAAGCCCCGAGGTAACAAAAATGAATGCGTGATTGGTGATACAAGAAAGAAAGACAAACTCATACTTTTGCCCACAACAAGTAAGCACTAAGTCAGTTGACTAAATTGAATCTAGCTAAGCAATACACATATATACAGTTGCATGTTCATGTGAGGGGTGGCCTCACAATGAAAGCATTGGTGTGTAACTAGTCTGATGTTCATGTTTGTCAATGTTCTGGCTTGGGGCAGGAGTTAAATGGTCTTGTAGCTATTGTCCTAGGTTAATTAGTAAATCAGCACAATGTTGATTTGGGGGGTCAGGGTTTCTTACAGTCAACCATGCCAAATAATTCAGCAAATAGTGCTTGGATATGCATAGTGAGTAGCTTGGGGGTGGGTAAGTGGAGTTGCTGTAGTAAATTGTATAGTCATGTCAAATAATGTGTGTGCTAGCAGCTACATATATACATAATAGTTTCCCCCTGCTCCCCGTAGTTTCTTGCATTGTGAACTGAAAATTGTTTGATGATCAAGATACATTATTTAATTGTTATTAAATGGCAGAAAAAATTGTGCTGTTAGTCTACAAGTTGTATCTGTTAAATTCCTGGCCTCAGAAGCACAATGTCAGCCCAAGAAACTTCCCTCTGTCGCAGAAGCTCCTGGACTTTGAAGGGTTCGGTATGCTGCCACCAGAGTTACTACTCTTGAGTGGTCACTGATTCGCTCCTAATACTTTAACCAGTCCCTCTACCTAATCCCTGAGTTAGGGCAGAAGTAGATAAATTTATTTAAAGTAAAAAGGTAACTATAAAATCGTGCACTGATGTACAAACTGAGTAATGATAAAATATTTTAGCTAGCTCACGGCCTTCTTGAGCAGTGGTAACTTTTGTAGTACCAAATTTGAGCCATTCTGACTGTTTGAATTTACCAGTCACTGTTGGCAACAAGCTCTTAGCTACAAAAAAGAAAGGCCAGAGTTATTTTGCATATTTAGCTAACAAATATGGAATTACGCACTTGCCTCAGCTTCCCTCGAGTAGTAGTAGCTTCTTTAGCATTAATACTACGGCATTCTGACTACCAATGACTCTTGACAACCAACAATCAGCACTCCGTATCCCCCCGAAAACGGCAAAGTTTTGAAATTAAGTCTGGAAAAGGGTCTTCAATGCCATAGTAACCGGTCGGATCAACTTTTTGTTTCTTGAAAAGCAAGCGTTTTCGCAGGAATTTTCTCACACTTCGGAGCTTAAGTATAAAGTAAGGCTTACTTAATGCTGCAGTTTCAGAATAAACTGGGGTCAAGCCTAAAAAGCCGTGTTTTTTGGAGAAAAAAGTTTCCCGCGCACGCGTTTAAAGGGCATATGTACCATCCATACATACATACATACTAGTGGTGTGCTTGAGCACAAATGGCGAGTGAGCCTGATAGTTAAGTAACATAAAACTAAGTATTGTTACTATGTTTTAGCTTAGTTCATGCAAACACTATAATAACAAATACAAAATCACTCTCTTACCTGATTAATGGTAACTTTTGTAGTATCAAGCATCTGCCATTCTGATAATATCAGTCATCAGTAACTCCTGAACAAGCTCTCAGCTACGATAAAAAAATAAACCAGTGTTATTTATAATTTTAGCCAACAAATATGGAATTACTACTTACCTCAATTTCCTGAGCATTGATAACTTCTGTAGTATTAAATTGAAGTTACTTTGACTATCTGAATTACCGTGAATTCTTGACAACAAGCTCTCACCTACAAAAACAAAAGACAATCAATTTTAGCACACAAATACAAAATTACTTTCTTACCTCATCTTCTTGAGCAGTGGTAACTGTTGTAGTTCCAAATTTGAGCCATTCACTGTTGACAACAAGCTCTTAGCTACAAAAAAGAAAGGCCAGAGGTATTTGTGCATATTTAGCTAACAAATATGGAATTAGTACTTACCTCAGCTTCCCTCGAGTAGTGGTAGCTTTCTTAGCATTAATACTACGGCATTCTGACTACCAATGACTCTTGACAACCAACAATCGGCACTCCGTATCCCCCCTAAAACGGAAAAGTTTTGAAATTAAGTCTGGAATAGGGTCTTCAATGCCATAGTAACCGGTCGAATCAACTTTTTGTTTCTTGAAAAGCGAGTGTTTTCGCAGGAATTTTCTCACACTTCGGAGCTTAAGTATAAAGTAGGGCTTGCTTAATGCTGTAGTTTCAGAATAAACTGGGGTCAAGCCTAAAAAGCCGTGTTTTTTGGAGAAAAAGAGTTCCCCGTGCGCGCGTTTAAAGGGCATACGTACTTTTATTTTTGTAATTTTAACTAACAAATATGGAATTACGTACTTACCTCAGCTTTTCCCAAATGATGGTGGCTTCCTTAGTGTTAATATTTAGCCATTCTTGCTACCAGTGGCACTTGACAACAAACAGGCGGCATTTAGCAGCCCCCGAAAAACGACGAAGTTTGAAATAACGTCTGGTAAAGGGTTTCATTGTCATAGTAACCAGTCGCAGTAACTTTTTGGGACTTGAAAAACACACTTTTCGCAGGAATTATCTTACAATTTGGATCCCAAGTTTCAGGTAAGACTTGCTTAATGCTGTAGTATCAGAAGAAATTGGGGACAAGCCTAAAAAGTCGTGTTTTAGGAGAAAAAAAGTCCCCGCCCGAGCGTTACGTACCAATTATACATTCAATTGTTGTTCACCCCTAATTGGCGAGCGAGACACTTACAGGGGTAAAAATGAAAAAATCGGGGATGTTTGTTTATTGGCGAGCGAGCGTAGCGAGCGAGACAGTATTAGGGGTGGATAATGCAAAATCGGGTATATGTTATAGGTATATATGTATGTGGGATGGTACGTATGCCATTTAAACGCTCGCGCGTGGAACGTTTTTCTCCAAAAAACACGGCTTTTTAGGCTTGACCCCAATTTATTCTGAAACTACAGCATTAAGCAAGCCTTACTTTATACTTAAGCTCCAAAGTGTGAGAAAATTCCGGAGAAAATGCTTGTTTTTCAAGAAACAAAAAGTTGATTCGACCGGTTACTATGGCATTGAAGACCCTTTTCCAGATTTAATTTCAAAACTTCGCCGTTTTAGGAGGGACGCGGAGTGCCGATTGTTGGTTGTCAAGAGCCATTGGTAGTCAGAATACCGTAGTATTAATGCTAAGGAAGCTACTACTACTCGAAGGAAGTTGAGGTAAGTACTTAATTCAATATTTGTTAGCTAAATATGCAAATTTCGCCTTTTTGATTTTTCTACTGTAGTGCCGCTTGTTGGTTGTCAAGAGCGGACTGTAGTGGTAACCCTATAGAAGCTATTACTAGTATGTAAGTACCTAATTTCTTTTTTGTTAGCTAAAAAAACTCTGGCTCTTTTTTCTTTTTCTTTTTTTTTTTTTTTAATTTTTACGGTACGTGTACTTTACCAAATATTTAAATGGCTTTGCATAAAAGCGGTTTTCTGTTACTATGGAAATTATTTCCGCGGTTAGTACTGATTTCTAAGTTATTTAGTTCTTTTCAGAATAAAATTTCTTCATCTGTACAGTTCTATTTTGAGCCATGGAACTACCCAAACCTGATATATCTTTTACTGCTGAGAGTGTTCAAGAGGAAAGGATTAAGCTTGACAAAAAGAATGAGAGGCTGAGAGCCAAACGCTTGGCTGAAACTGATCTAGAGCGAGAGGAGCGGCGAAGAAAAAGAAACTGTAGAGACAGAGCCAGACGTGCTGCAGAAACTCCAGTTGAAAAAAAAAATAGACTGGATAAAAGAAAAGCTGCATTAGCCAATGAATCTATGGTTCAAAGAACCTCAAGATTACAGAATGCTTGTGAATATAAACAGCAACTGTTCAAGGCTGAATCCCTAGAACAAAAAGAAGCTTTCCTGCAGAATAAGAGGATCCTAAAGAACCAACATCTTGAGGCTGAATCAGATGCTGTAAGACAAGCTAGGTTGCTGCAAATGAAAATGAATCAGCAGCACAGGCGTAGTTCTGAAACTATATCTGAAAGACAAGCCAGGCTAGAGCAACTGAAGGTCTATCAGCAGCTTAGGATTAGTGCTGAGACTGAAGCTGAAAGACAAGTCAGGGTAGAGCAGCTGAAAATGAATAAACATCAGAGGCTTACTGCTGAGACTGAAGCTGAAAAACAAGTCAGGCTAGAGCATCTGAAAATGAATCAGCAGAACCGCCTTTGTAACGAAACTTTAGTAGACAAAGAGGCCAGACTGGAGAACAAAAAGCAGCGTTTGCAAGCTGAAACCCTTGAAAACTCTCTTTCTAGATTAGAACGAATGAGCACTCGTCAGCGAGAGCGTCTTGAAATAGAGACACCAGAACAGAGGTCTGTTAGACTATCTAAGAAATATGTGTCTGAGCAGAATTCCGGTAACCGACTCGTACCATTGTTGAATGATGTATTTTTGAAGGAAAAAATAAAAATTTTCCATGAGTCAATGTCATCAATAGAGTCACCAATCTGCTCTATATGCTTGGAACATTTCCCAGGCACACAGATGGCAAGTAATTGTACTGAATGTCGGCGATGCTTCCGTGACAAGAAAATTCCCAGGTTATTTTCAGCTGAGAACAACATGAGTCCAGGGCCAGTACCAGCTGAATTACAGGTAAGTAACTTTATTATCTATAATACTTTTATAGTAAACACACATGATTAATAATAGTGCCATAGACTATGTGACCACAGGGGAGGAACCAAAAGGGGGCCAGCCCCCCTCCCCCACTCCATCCCCTGAACCAAGTTTATTGAGAAATTATGATGAACAAAGGGCTCCAATATAGGCAAATATGTTTATACATGCTACTTCAATGCTTTTCATTGATAAATAAATGTACAAATCATTTACATACTGTATTAAATTTCATAAATTTTGACCTAAATATATTTGGGCCCTCCCTGTCATTAGCAGTGGATCAGCCCCTGGACCATGTATTTGTTTTTTATTATTATTGCTTAATATTATTTCCAACTTTGTTTCACATTTATTTTTACCAAATATTTTTTTATTAAGTCAGAATTTTTTCTTTTTTATATGTGGTCACACTTTATTGACCATTTAAGCAATGAAAACTAATATATTTTTTGGCAATATTAGCAATTATTGTGATACTATATAATGTTACAATTAACACAATATAGACTTTATGTAACATTATTATTTTGCAGGGGTTGTCACAAGTGGAAGAAATGTTGATATCATTAGTGATTCCTATAATGTCTGTTTATCGCCTACCTCATGGACAGTATGGCTACAAAGGTCATGTCATTAACCTGCCGCAAGACATCACGGCCTTTGCCACCAGCCTGCCGAGAATTCCCAAGGAATTAGATATACTGATTGTGAGGAAAAAGGGCTCAGACAACTCTCATCGAGATTTCAAAGTTAGAAGGGCAGTTGTGCTTAATGCACTCCTGTGGTTGAAGCAGCACAACAAGTACTATCGCAAAGTCAACATTGACTACACTGCCCTGAATGAACTTCCACATTTATCCAACCACTCCGGTATTAAATCCTCTACCTGCAATGAGGAAGATGGTGCATTACTAAAAAATCATGATGAACAAGATTATGATACTGAATCTTTTATTCCTATGGCCGCTCCAAAGTTGACTGAACTAGATACAGTCAAACATTCAATTCAAGAAAAGCAGAAAAAAATGCCTTCAACTACTGTATCTTGGCCTCCTCTAGCCGATGCACCAGTGAATGAGTTTGTAACGGAAGGTTACATGTCCTGTGCTTTCCCCACTCTGTTTCCTACGGGAGCAGGTGATTTTCTGGCCCCACGTGAGCATGCAGTGACAGTAGGCAACTACTTTAAGCACCTCATGAAATATGATGATGCCAGGTTTGCAACACACCCTCGCTTTCGATACTTTGCACTCAATTCAGAGATGCGATGGCGGGCACTTCAGGCAGGTCGAGTGTACATCAAACAACATCCGAAAGACGCACATTTGTCACTCGATGAACTAAAAAGTATTGTCGACTGTGGGGGAGAGCAATTTACCAAAAAAGTGTTGCACTATGCCTGCAATCTTCGTGGAACTAAGCAGTATTGGTTCAAGCAGAGGATCCGCCTGATAGCCATGATTGACAAGCTGGGACTGCCGACAATATTTTTCACTCACAGTGCTGCTGATGGCCAGTGGCCAGAACTGGCTCGTCTCATCTGCAAGGACAATCCTGAAAGCAGCTCAAGTCGCAGCAAAGCAGTCAACAATAATCCGGCTATTGCTGATTGGTTCTTTTATGAGAGAATCACTAAATTTGTGGAGATGTACTATGTTGATCTCCTCGGAGCCACAGACTACTGGCTGAGATTTGAATGGCAACATCATGGAAGTCCACATGTGCATGGGTTGGCCTGGCTACCCAGTGCTCCTGATGCAGAAAAGCTGCTTACATGCGACTCTTCCTCACAACTGCTGGACTCTGTGGATGGAGTCATTGCCTATGTGGATGAGTTGGTGAGCACCATGAATCCTGGCATCCCTGCAGATGGAAGCAACATGCACAATGTGGTTCCACAACCAAAAACCAATCCACATGTATGTAACAGGTCCTATGGAGAAGTGACTGATATGGGGGAGGACCTTGTAGACTTGATTGCCACATGCCAGAGGCACACTAGGTGCTCCACATCGTATTGCCTGAAGAAAAAGAAGGGCAAGCAGGAGTGCAGATTTGGCTTTCCTAAGCCACTGCAACCCGTCACATGTGTCACCTCTCAAGACGATGGAGAACCAGTGGTACTGACCAAGCGCAATGACAATTTGCTGAATGGGTATAACCCAGTGCAGCTGTCAGCCTGGAGGGCCAATGTGGATATGCAGTATGTGGTGTCCAGACAGAAAGTTACCAAGTACGTGGCCAAGTATGCTACCAAATCGGAGCCTCGATCCACAGCCTTACAGGAAGTGTACCGCAACATCATGAAGAGTGTAGATGATGATGGTACTCCTTTAAAGGTTGTGCAGAAACTGCTTACAAGCACTGTTGGCGAGAGAGACTTTTCCGCTCAAGAAACATGCCATCTCCTCCTCATGCTTCCTATGGTTAAATCATCTCGTGATTTTGTGGTCCTCAGTTTGGATGGATCTAGAGAAGTGGATGACAAACTTGAAGAAGATAAACCAGTGACTCTGGAATCCCAGCTGGATCAATACTGTACTCGCCCAGATACAGGCGATTTCAATCAACTTACGCTGCTGAAATTTGTTGAGAAGTACAAGATCCCAAAGAAAAAAGGGGATTCAGTCATTCTCAGAAAAAAGGAAGTGCTGGTTATTCCACGTCCTTATTGCTCATCAGATCCAGATGGACCAAATTACGAGCAATACTGCAAGCAAAAGCTTATGCTGCACCAGTCTTTTCGTCAACTCGAACAATTGCTAGCTGGAAATGATCGTTACATGGATGCTTATGCCTGTTTTTTAAAATCAGGAAATGCTCCGACTTCACTTGCTGATGACATCCAGCAGCTGGAGACTGCACAGGAGAAAAGATGTTCCCACAATGAGGTAAGGGATGATAGTATTAATTTTGCTCACGTGATTTATATTACTTTGTGATTTTAGGATGAATCTGACGAAGATGATTCCCATCCAGTTGCCACCCTTCAAGACTGGATGTTGCTGTGTGGTCACCAGCATAGCATGGGAGCCTCTGCTGTAGCCTCATGTGACAAAGTTGATTGGACAGCTGCAGCAAAGCAATATGACAATGTGGGTGAAATGCCCTCTTTTGTGGCACAACTGCGTCAATGTGCAGATATGTGGTCAGCGACTAGCATAAAGGTGGACTCCAGCAAGCTGCAAGGAAAGCAACTAGAAGCATTTGATCTTGTAAATAAGCACTTTAGCTGTCAGAATCAGCAACAGCCTCTGAAAGTGATTGTATCTGGAACAGCGGGGACAGGAAAATCATACTTGATTGGTTGCTTGCATGAGCTGTTGGGAGAGAAACTTTGTATTATGGCTCCTACTGGAGCTGCAGCTTACAATGTTCATGGCCACACACTGCACTCCTTGTTGAAGATCCCAGTCCGAGGTGACTTTAGAGACCTCGAAGGGCAAAGTCTTCACAGTCTCCAAGAATCACTGGATAGAGTCTCTTATATCATTCTAGATGAGATGTCGATGGTGGGCAGGAAACTGTTTGGTCAGATGGATCGCAGATTGCGTCAAGCTTTCCCCCATCGGTAAGCAGTAGTCATTAAATTGTGAATGTCAGTGTGTGACTTTTGACTCTTCATTTAACTTGCAGGTCCAATGAATTATTTGGTGGGTGCTCGTGCCTACTCATTGGAGATTGGGGACAACTTCCACCTGTTATGGATTTGCCCTTGTACACAACAGTATCAAGGTCAGAGTTGTCAGACCTTGGCAGTGTTAATTATCACCAATTCAATTATGCTATAACTCTGGATCAAGTGATGAGGCAAGCTGGTGAAAACGAGGCTCAAAAATTATTTCGTGGTATTCTGTTGCGGTTGCGAAATGGGGAATTGTCAGTTGCAGACTGGAAGCAACTAATGAAGCAAACTTTAACTGAAATTGATGACCCAGCAGTGTTTAATAATGTTATTCATCTGTTCCCCTCCACAGCTGCAGTGGCAGAGTACAATGTTGCCAAATTGCGTTCAATTGGTCAACCTGTGGCAGTGATCAAGGCAGTTCATTCTGGACCTGGAGCTAGCAATGTTTCCTCTGATGATGCTGGCGGACTAGAACCAGTAGTGTGCCTAGCAGAGGGAGCAAGAGTGATGCTGACTGCCAACTTGTGTGTGCAAGATGGTCTTGTCAACGGAGCAATCGGCACAGTTGTGGCTGTCTGCTATGATGGTGCTGGTGAATCTCCACCAAGTCTTCCTGTAGCAGTAACAGTACGATTTGATTCATACAACGGCCCCTCTCTACATGATGGATCAGTCCCCATCATTCCATTGAGACGCATGTGGCTGTCTTCCAATAAGCCATGCTCCAGACTTCAGCTACCACTAAAACTAGCGTGGGCAGTAACCATTCACAAGTGCCAAGGTATGACCCTAAGTAAAGTTGTTGTTGATGTCGGAAAAAAAGAATTCTCAGCTGGCTTAACGTTTGTTGCATGCTCGCGTGTTCGAGAGTTGAAAGACTTGCTCTTTGTCCCCCCATTTCCATTTCAGCGAGTAGCCAATCTAGCCAGTGGCCGTCGTCACAGTGAACGACTGCGTGAAGAGAAAAGATTAGAATCCTTGCACAATAAAATAATGCCATGTGAAATTATTCAGCCCACTGAATTGCCTGTAACTACATCAGCCATTGATGCCGACATTCTAGCTGATGAGGCAGATGTTGCTATCCAGCATAAAATTTCAACGTGTGAGGTTCACAGTCAAATCACCCACACAGTCAATTTTGCGTCTCTGCCTTCACAGCAACTTGTATCTGCTATTCCAAACTTGCCAAAATGTGTGGCCCAGGCTGATGAAAATGCAATGAGTTGTGATTTACCAAATCCTGTACTGACAGAAAAGCAGTCACCCAATGTGCCTACACTTGGCAAGGATCAAGCCAAGGAAGTATCAAGCCAATTAGAAATTACCAGAGTCGAACAAAACAATGACTGCTTTAAATACCATCCTGGTGATGTGGAGTGGCAGCAGAGAACCTGTCAGGAATTGGGATTGGAGTATCAAGGACCGAATGGAATAGAGCCAGGCAGCCTGAGCACTCCATTGACTAGCCCCACTGGATTCAAAAGCATTAGTGGTGATGGAAATTGCATGTTTAGAGCTTTCTCATTTATCATCACTGGCTCTGAAGACCAGCACGTACAAGTTAGACAATCTATTGTACGACACATGAGAACCATTGGCACAAGCCTGTGGGAAAGTCAAGTCTCTTCCCTTTTGCAGCATTTGCGCTCCATTGGAGAAGTGTCAGAGAACAGCAATGGGTCATCGTGTGCCGAGTCCAGAACAGATGGAATCCACCAATACATCTCTGCCACTAAAATGGACTGTGACAGAACTTGGGGCTCAGAAGTGGAGATTATGGTGCTGTCCAACCTCTTGAATACTGCCGTGTATACTTATGATACTAATTATGGGTGGAGCAAGCACATTCCATCCAACGTGCATGGCCAGTTTGATGTCTCCACTTACAGTGATTCTCGAATGGCCATGTATGTTCGCCATGCTGTCAACCATTATGATGTCATTACTGCAGTTCAATAAGTTTGGCAAAGTATGCAGTATGATTTTGTAAATCTGTGCACTTGTAACACCTCTTCAGGTAAGTTTATAACTACTGTGTATTTAGTTCATTGTGTGTAGTGGAAATAAAGAGTAGTATGCTAAAGTCAGGTGCAATGTACCTTAGTCCTGGGACATTACAAAAATGGTCCCCACTACATTTAATTAAATTGGTACCAAAATAAGCACCATTACTGCTATTACAAAATGCATTTTGATCTCTCACTCAGTGACTGGTTTGCCAACCCAGTACTCTTGTCTTTAGACAGAACACATGAGAGATGTCTAGTAATGCTGAAATTAGTGTGTCCAACAATTGGGAACACTTGAAATGGTTCACAAGTGTGTGCGTGTGTGTCTTAAATCAAAACTGACACTCTAAACCATTTAACGTGTAAATGGCAGATAATTTATGCCATTTTTTTACACTGATTTAGTTTTTTTTCCCTTCAAATATGCCTATCAAATTTCTCATTAGATCAGCGGCACTGTTCCTTGTACTCAAGCTTTTCAAAACCCACTGAAATACCTGTTATTTTTAGATCACGAGTGATTAGAGTTATAATACGTTTTCTAGCACATATGTATCTATGATACACTGAGCTGAACAGTAGCATTGTAGTCGGCACCTAGCCAGCTCTGACCTGTTACAATTTTGTTCTTGTTGGGCGACTTGATATGGTGTTTGTGAACCAATGCCGCAAGTCAGAGCCAATACTCCCACCCAGTGAGTGGCAAACTATCATGACTGTATGCTATAGTCCTCAGAGACAGCAAATGTCCAAGTTCTCACCTATGTGAGTCTGGTGATGTTGTGGTACACAGTTACCACAATGGTTGTGGTTTCACTCTATGTGACTCCACTATGTGCACAAAGTCTGCAAATGTAATGTCATGATTCCAACAATGTTCAGATTGTGCAGTAGTCATTGCTGTAGATAATCTAAGCATTAGCTTTACAAAATACTTAAAAGTAAGACCTTATTTATTTGAACTGCTTTACCAACTGAACATCAAGAATAATGAGCATATAACAGGTAAGGAAAGTTTGACGATCACCATAAAAATGCACACACTAAATAATGGCGATTGTCTATGTTTATCATTATCAAGTTATGGGTGTATCCTATAATATTTTAATAATTATTCCGCTACATTGTCATATAGATTATTATAGTACATTATCACCCATGACTTCATATTGATTATATCATACTGATGATTCCTAATAAGGATGAAACAATCACAGCATAGATGTAATTTCAGTGATTATTTAATTTGGGTCAGAATTAGGGGAGTACTTTGTATAACGTGAGAGGACAATATGACCAATTTTAGTGTGGTCTGTGGTCGAGGTGTAAATATGTGAGGTTCAGCTATAACCACAGTTTGTATCTCTAAGTTATGTCCATATTTTTTTCAATGTACATGTATTATTTTATTATTCGTTTCGCAAGAAAGAGCAAAATTGACAATCTGTATGTTTGTGTCTGTGTGTTTGTGCTTTCTTGTATGAGGAATTATTTTTTCCCAGCTAATTATAGTAGTAAGGTTAGTCTGGTAGTGGATCATTCTGCACTAGAGGTCATAAAGCTCTCCAATTGCAGCTGTTTGGAGAATGTAGCTCCAATTGCAGCTAAAAGGTGAATTCTAAGTTATAATTTTAGTACCATTGGAAGTATTTATTAGAGGCCATAATAATGTTCTCTAATAAATATTCTAAGATTCTTGAAGTGTGATGAGACTGGATAGTTTTCCTTAATTTGGTTTCTTAAGACATGAAAAATAAACTACATGTATGTGTGAAGGATAATATAATATATAGTACCAGTTTTGTTTTTATTTATTTATTATGTTTTTCAGAATTTTTTTTCTTATTTACCTATCCATTTGTATTCATTTAATTATTTATTTGTATTTATTTATTCATTTTTTTAGGGAGATTTTGTTTATTTGTTTAGTGAGAGGGAGAAATATAGAAACTATTTATTATTTTTGTGCAAGTATTTTATGTGAAGATCAGCTAATTGTAGTCAAGATCACTCAGGTCTCTGTCATCTTGCCACAAGTTATAGTGTGGTCAGCCACAGCTCACTCAGCTCAAGAGGTCATCTTGCCACAAGCTATGCATGGTGAGGTCAGCCACTGGTCATCACTCAGCTTAAGAGGTCATTCAGCCTCTAAATTGCAGCTGATTGAGAATTGTAATAGTCAGTGCATGTGAAATGTACTACATTAAGATTTCACTTCACACTATGAGACTATGCAGGCAGGGGTGTATTTCCCCTTGAGTCAAACCACCACTACAACTATTGATCATAACAGTAGCAGTGTACAGGGGGTGTTAGCTTGATATTGTAGGTATACTTGATAAGTCTGATTTGTATAGTTGAGTTATAATTGAACTCACCTCATAAGTGTTCTCTCTCTGACCTTTCACATCACACCAAAATGAGTGTTGGAGCAATGGTCATTTGGCATACACAACAGAGCTTAACATTGCAGCTGCATGGGAATGCTGTAGTGCACAATAATACAGCTGCAGAGGTGGCCAAGACATATATTTTCCACAGTGTTTAGCACGTGGGCTACTATTCTACTGTCCATATAAAGCTCTTGTAACTGCATGCACTATCCATCATTCTACTTTCATTAAAAAAAAAAAGATTCTTGTAGATTGAATTTGAAAGTAAGTTTCTATTATATTTTATGCTTCATGATTGATTCTCTGTGATTATTAAGTGGCCAGCGAAACTAATGAAAATGTGTAAGTGTCTAGGGAAACTAATGAAAATAATGAAGTGTCTAGGGAAAGGTCAGTGTTAGGGGTGGATAATGCAAAATTTAATATTTATTTACTGCGTTATGTACAGCTACATTTTTATTACCACTGAATTAGTGTTAGGCAGTATTTTTTTAGCAAGCTGCTAACTTTCATTAGAGTATTAACCATAGCAAGATAATTTACTCTCTTTTTTTTTTTTTTTTTTTTTTTGAGAGTAGAAGTATGGACACCAGAAACCCCCCCATTATTGAAAGAACCATGGGTGGCAGTGACGAACACAGAGACGGTGCAGGAAGAGGTAGTGAAAGAAGAGGTAGGGGTGATGCAAGAAGAGGTGGTGCAGGAAGAGGAAGGGGTGGTGCAAGAAGAGGAAGGGGTGGTGCAGGAAGAGGTGGTGCAGGAAGTAGGAGTGATGGTGCAGGAAGTAGGAGTGATGGTGCAGGAAGTAGGAGTGATGGTGCAGGAAGTAGGAGTGATGGTGCAGGAAGTAGGAGTGATGGTGCAGGAAGCAGGAGTGACGGTGCAGGAAGCAGGAGTGATGGTGCCGGAAGAGGACGCCGTGGTGGTGCCGGAAGAGGACGCCGTGGTGGTGCAGGAAGAGGTGGTGCAGGAAGCAGTGGTGCCGGAAGAGGTGGTGCAGGAAGAGCAAGAGGTGATTCAGGGAGCAGAATCGGTGGTGCAGGAAGAGGTAGTGCAGGAAGAGGAAGAGGTGATATAAGAAGTGGAAGTGGTGGTGCAGGAAGAGGAAGAGGAAGAGGAAACAGCAGGAGTGGGAGTGGAAGAAGATTTGGAAGACATAACTGGAGATATAATAGAGGAAGGACAGAGCTGAGGAGAGGAGAAAACAGTATATCTTTTAATTTTTTTTTCCAAATTTAATTAAATTAATATTATGCACAACTTATTTATGAACTAAAAAAATAAATTAAATTTTTTAATATCTTAATAGTATTTTTTTTTTACCTCAATATCTATTTCATTCAAGAATTTGTGGAGGTAATATGTTTAACTGAATAAAGTCACTAGATAGTAGCTAAACCAAATAATTTTACATGATAGTATTATCTAATTGTGCTATGGTTATTCTTGGGTTTATACCTCTAGTAGTACAGTAAACAGAATCCTCTAGTTTAGCTATCACAAATATTGATATAGCTACTTACCTCAGCTTCTCACAAGTAATGGTGGCTCCCTTGGTTTTGATTTTTAGCCTCTCTTGCAATTTTTTTTTTTTTTAGATTGGAACAGTTTGTTGGGGGGACTGGTTACTATTGCATTGATTTCCTTATAAGTAATTTTTTTTTTTAGTAGCTCTAATGTTAAAATCAATCTTATAACAATATAGTTTGGCTGTTACTATGGCATTGAATCACCTACCGTATAATTCAGCGAGCGAAGCGAGCGAAGCTGACTCTCAGTCGTGTTCAATTGAGATTTCAGATATATATATATATATATATATGTAGGTATGTATGCGTACGTCAAAAATTTCGCCCGCGCTTCTAATTGGCGAGCGAGCGTAGCGAGCGAGACACTTACAGGGGTAACACAATCGAAAATCGGGGATGTTTGTTTATTTATTTATTTATTTATATATATGGACGTACGTATGTCATCGCGTTTTTGTGTTAGTTATGTGGTCGACCCCGTTCCAAATTGCACTAAACAGAATCCTCTGGTTTATCGATCAGTACCCGTATCACCCTAGAAATTGAATTGTTTACCGTTTGAATTCTTTTGCGGGTGCAATTTTTCTATTAGAGTTAGTGGCGGTGGTAAGTCAATGCGCTCTTTGTCATGGTTATAAGCCGTGCGCAACAGTATTTACTTGAAAATACATTGTCCACTAGACTACTGCGAAGGTAAGTCTGTGTAGGTGCATGTCCAGTTGTGTCAAAGCATTGTTGTGTGTTACAACCACTACTTAGCTAAAGAATATCACAAAGAAAACTTTTAAATAACGTGTTAGGTTTTGTTGTTGTTTTTTCCTTCAATTCAAGCAGTTGCAGAGAGTTGTTACTATGGCACTGAAATCCCTTTACCCTGTATGCTAAATTTAAAAACTGGACCTTATTTTCAGTAGCTTCAGTGTTAGAAGTCAAAATCATTCATATAAAAATAGTATAGTCTTTAGGCTCGCTCGCCATTTGTGCTCAAGCACATCACTAGTTACGTAAGTTAGGTAAAGCGTTCACAGTTCCAGTATATTTCAATTAACGAGCACGGAGAATCCTGCTGCACTGCCTTACGCAACTTTGTTTCAACCAAAAAGTTTATAGCTACTCTCTTCTTGAAACAATTGTAAAGTCTTTGTCAAGCTGCGCTTTTTTGCCTCTGCTTTCGAAGTTTATTCAGGTAATTCTGTTATTGTTAACTCTTCATGCCTGACCAAAAAGTTTATAGCTACTCTCTCTTCTTGAAACAATTGTGAAGTCTTTGTCAAGCTGCGCTTCTTTGCCACTGCTTTCGAAGTTTATTCAGGTTGTTAACTCTTCATGCCTAATCATTGCTATTATTTAGGAAATCATCTTTACCTATATTCATATTTACTCGCTCGCCATGCATTTGCGCTATTCGAGCGCACCACTAGTAAAAATTAAAAACTTTATTGGCGAGCGAGCGTAGCGAGCGAGACAGTATTAGGGGTGGATAATGCAAAATCGGGTATATGTTATATGTATATATGTATGTGGGATGGTACGTATGCCCTTTAAACGCGCGCGCGGGGAACTCTTTTCTCCAAAAAACACGGCTTTTTAGGCTTGACCCCAGTTTATTCTGAAACTACAGCATTAAGCAAGCCTTACTTTATACTTAAGCTCCAAAGTGTGAGAAAATTCCTGCGAAAACGCTTGCTTTTCAAGAAACAAAAAGTTGATTCGACCGGTTACTATGGCATTGAAGACCCTTTTCCAGACTTAATTTCAAAACTTCGCCGTTTTATGGGGGATAGCGGAGTGCCGGTTGTTGGTTGTCAAGAGCCGTTGTGGCTTGGTAGTCAGAATGCCGTAGTATTAATGCTAAGGAAGCTACTACTTCTCGAGGGAAGCTGAGGTAAGTACGTAATTCCATATTTGTAAGCTAAATATGCAAAATTAACTCGGGCCTTTCTTTTTTGTAGCTAAGAGCTTGTCAACAGTGACTGGTAAATTCAAATAGTCAGATTGGCTCAAATTTGGTACTACAAAAGTTACTACTGCTCAAGAAAATGAGGTAAGAAAGTAATTTTGTATTTGTGTGCTAAAATTGATTGTCTTTTGTTTTTGTAGGTGAGAGCTTGTTGTCAAGAATTCAAGGTAATTCAGATGGTCAAAGTAACGTCAATTTGATACTACAGAAGTTATCAATACTCAAGAATGATGTAAGTAGTAATTCCATATTTGTTGGCTAAAATTACAAATAATAACACTGGTTTATTTTTTTATCGTAGCTGAGAGCTTGTTCAGAGTTACTGGTGATTGAGATTATCAGAATGGTTGATGTGTGATACTACAAAAGTTACCATTAATCAGGTAAGAGAGTGATTTTGTATTTGTTTGCTGAAATAAAGGTCATAACTGCTATTATAGTGTTTGCATGAACTAAGCTAAAACATAGTAACAATACTTAGTTTCATGTTACCTAACATCAGGCTCGCTCGCCATTTGTGCTCAAGCACACCACTAGTTTGTATATATGTTTGGACGTACGTAAGGCATTTTTGTACTTTGACCCTCGTGTTTTTGTGTTAGTTCGGTTGTCGACCCCGTCCCAAATTGCACTAAACAGAATCCTCTGGTTCATCGATCAGTACCCGTATCACCCTAGAAATTGAATTGTTTACCGTTTTGAATTCTTTTGCGGGTGCAGTTCAAACTTGACAACTTAAGTGACTTCCATTTCTATTCGAGTTAGTGGCGGTGGTACGTCAATGCGCTCTTTGTCATGGTTATAAGCCGTGCGCACAGTATTTACCTGAAAATACATTGTCCACTAGACTACTGCGAAGGTAAGTCTGTGTAGGTGCATGTCCAGCTGTGTCAAAGCCTTGTGTGTTACAACCACTACTTAGCTAAAGAATATCACAAAGAAAACTTTTAAATAACGTGTATTGTTTTGTTGTTGTTGTTTTTTCCTTCAATTCAAGCAGTTGCAGAGAGTTGTTACTATGGCACTGAATTCCCTTTACCCTGTATGCTAAATTAAAAAACGACCTTATTTTCAGTAGTTTCAGTGTTAGAAGTCAATAAAAATAGTATAGTCTTTAGGCTCGCTCGCCATTTGTGCTCAAGCACACCACTAGTAGTGTCTCGTTCGCTTCGCTTGCTCCCAATAAACGTACAAACATCCCCGATTTTCAATTGTGTTACCCCTGTAAGTGCTACGCTCGCTCGCCAATACATCGAACATATACCCGATTTTGCATTATCCACCCCTAATACTGTCTCGCTCTCGTTCCGCTCGCTCGCCAACAAACATCCCCGATTTTCTCCTGTAAGTGTCTCGCTCGCTCTGCTGGCTCGCCAAATACAGGATACTGCTTGGTGTAATTAGTAACATAATGAAACTAAAAGTTGTGGAAAGTACAAAAGAAGAGCGTCCAGTGGGAATAGATTAAAAATGACTAAGATGAATATATATGTGTTGCAATGGATTATGTTCTGTAGCAGTCTTTCAAATCGAGGCAGAACGTATGATGATAACAAAGATAACAAAGAAATGGAATTGCTTAAAACATCTGCTAATCCACAAAGGATTTGGTCCCGATTCTTTAACAATACTTGGATATGTGGAAACCCTGTAAATAATGCCATCCAGTGTCAGAATGACTCTGACTACATCAAGATAGCACGGTGCTACTGCATCTACTATGACCCTAACACCAACAGATCTCAGTTTGGAAGTTGCTTGGCAACTTGCTTCCGCCCTCAATTAGGAGCTTATTTCTCTGTGAAGAGGTACTCAGTAGAAAATGCAAGTTTGTTCAACAAAGCAATGTGTGTCGAAAGTTCTGCTGATTTTCAATTTCAATACATAACAAACCGTACTGGTAGATTCTGCGGTAGTTGCCAAGAAACCCATGGATTGTCTGTATACTCCTACCAAATGTCTACTTGCATTCCATGTAAAGAATATAGGCACAGAAACTGGGTGAAGTATATAGCATCTTCTTTAGTTCCTTTAGGCTTGTTTTATTTCCTCATTGTTATGTTGAAGATTAACTTCACTTCAAGCTACTTGGGTGGAGTAGTTACAGCTATTCAAATAATAGTTTCTCCCCTAAATCTTTACATTCTTGATGCTTGGATGAAGTCTAACACAATTGATAATACTTATCTATTTAAAGTAGTCAGTTGCTTTGGCCTTCTTAACTTGGACTTTTTTCGTGGTTTGTACTCCCCATATTGTCTGAATCCCAGTTTCAGTGCTCTACAAGTTATTTCTTTGGACTACATTAACTGTTTATTTCCTTTTGTTCTTATTATTTTTACTTACTTCCTTATCAAACTTTATGATAGACATTTCACACCCATAGTCTGGCTATGGAGGCCATTTAAATGTTTACTGAACAGATACTACAAGGAGCTTAGTCTGCATACTTCGCTTGTTGAGGTTTTTGCCTCTTTCATTCTGTTGTCTAGTGTAAAAATTGCCTCAGTTTCATTATTACTGCTACTGCCAGTAACAGTATACAATGAACATGGAAACTTGTCCCGTTTTAGATACTTGTATTTTGACTCTAATATTGAGTGGTTTGGTAAAGAACATTTACCCTATGCCATTCTCGCTCTGACTACAGGCATTATCTTTGTCTTTCTTCCCCTACTTTTAATGCTCCTCTATCCTTGCCAGTGCTTCCAAAAGACTCTTAATAGACTTGGTTTAAATTCTCAGGCTTTGCGTGTGTTTATGGATGCCTTCCAAGGCTGCTACAGACTAGAGCCTTACGACATGAGATACTTCTCTGCATACTACATATTTTTGAGATTATTTATTCTCTTTCTCGCTGCAACTATACATTCCATATTTACATTCTCTGCTACAACACTCTGTCTCGTTCTTAACGCTGTGCTTATTAACTTCATTCAGCCTTGTCGCTCACAAACTCACAATAAAATGGATGGACTAGCAATGAGTATACTAGCATTTTTCTATGTTTCCCTTCTAGCAATGCTTACAACATATTACTTAGACATCTATTGGCTTACTCCCTCAAACATATCCTTCGGTTTATCCCAATTTCTCATAGTATCTTTCTTTATCATAGTCTTTACTTGGACTATGTTCAGGCATAAACTGAGAAAACTATACCAGAAACTTCAATCTTGTCTGAGAAAAAGGAAGAACGGACATGTTGTAGAGCGAGAAGACTCCTTGCAGAGTTTTTCTGAAAGAAGTTCAATACTTTCAAGTAGGAGAGTTGAAGTTTATTAACTATAAAATTCAGAGTTATCTTTTGGTAAGTTTGAAATACGAAAGTATCAAATATCCCCTTTATGTTTTCACAAAAGATGTTTATAAAAATAACTGACTCCATATTAATTTTATATTTTGTATATTTTCATCCACAATTGTATACTCACATTCTTTTACATAGCTGATGATTTGTGTTATTATGGTTACTAACATTTTAACTAGAATTTGTATTGTATGAGTATAATTTAATTATAACTGTGACACTTTGACACAAACAGTTTGGAAAAATATGGATTTCTCTTCTTTAGCAATGCATGCACTACTAATTTTCTCCATTTGTGCTGGTCTAGAAGAAATTTCAGACTATGTAGTAAAACATCAGTTGTGTGTTTATATGTCTCTTTATCATACCATGGCATGGTGATATTATCTCCCATTTAATAGCGAAGTAAATATTTATCTTTATTGTTGAAGAATTTTCAGTTGTAAATGCAAGATAAATAATTGCGATCAGGAGTGGGGGTAATTTAAATTTTAAAAGTTGGTTGGCCAAAATTCACATTATTGTTGAATATACTGAAGACTTTCTTTTACTAACTAGAACACAATGGGCATGCTATTTGAAAAACTTTAGATAAATCGATACAAACTATGCACATATAATTATAGAGAGACATTTATATTTTTAGTAGTGTGTGACCCATGGGTTGCCATGTGGATGAGTCAATCATGCTGGCATGTGGTACAATCCCACTCTGTCACATTCATGCCTAGTCAGGAAGCTGTCATAGAGCTCTCTCTGCTGCCAGTGGATAGTGATCCATGTGGCCCATTTTATGGCATGATTGGAACTCTCTATTTTTAGGAAGCTTTTCAGCTCAGAGCTCATACAAGTGTGGAGTTGGGACTAGCTAAAAATATTTGTATGCACCCATATTTTATAGACACCCACACACAATTAAACTTTATGTAAGAAGTACACATTTAATATGTTCCCCTTGAAATCTGGGGAAAGATACCAAATGATGCATTAGGGTAACCAGACCCTTCCGAGCAGAGCAATTAAGTAAAAGGTCTGGCCCATGAGACTACCCTGTAGGTGCCTAATTGTTTGTCATATCCTCAAGGAGAACTTTGTTGACATGGCTGCGTTTGGGAGGAAAACAAGCCTGCACCCTGGCCAACAATCACCCTGCATCCACTTGACGGAAGTATAGCAAGGTATGTCCACACAACACAGATCAGCAGGCCACAATGTACGTAAAATGGCAAATGGTCATCACCTATCCATGCAGATCCATCATTATTACAGCTTGTGAGCTTTATTAGGTGTGGGAACTGAGAAGACCTTGATTGCTATTATAAATGGCCTTGCCCAGTCAATACTAAGCTAGAAGCTGCTATTTCTGAACTTGTGTACTTTGGCAGGCTTGAAGACTGTGCCTACTGGAGAATGTCCAGTGCAAGTTCATTGCAAAGACGGCCAACTATGGAGCGAGGTCCTGTGTGGCTGGCACCAGTATCGAGGAGGGTCTTGCCGATTGCGGCTTCATGATGTCCTTGAATAGTCCCGGGGAGAATGGGGCGATTTTAGCTGTGTTTCCCCTCACTAGCTGTCGACAATCCTTAGAGCCCTGGTGTCCTTTGTGCAGTCTGCCTCAAGGCATCTAATGCAGATGATCTCTTCAAGAAAGAGTGTACATAGTTTATCGCCAAGGTGACATCAGTTAAGCAGTTAGCAAACTACTCAGTTAAGCTATAAGAGCATCGGTGTATACCTGAACCTGTTCTCTTTTGTTCATTTTTGTTGTTATTTTCACTTATTGGTGTGTTTGCTGTCTTAATATGATTTCCTCAATATGAGCTGTCTAATTGGATTTGTCCCTTGGTGAATCATTTGTATATTATGTATTTGTTGATGCCTCCTGGAACCCCACTGTGGTAATTTGGAAAATGTGGTGGTGAGTTCTAGTCTGATGTTCATGATTGTCAATGTTCTGGCTTGGGGCAGTAGTGTTTGTGGAGTTAAATAGTCTTGACTTATCCTAGGTTAATTAGTAAATCAGCACATGTTGATTTGGGGGTTCAGCGATCCTTACAGTCATCCATGCCAAATAATTCAGCAAGTAGTGCTTGGATATGCATAGTGAGTAGTTAGGGGGTGGGTAAGTGGTGTTGCTGTAGTAAATTGTATAGTTGTCCAATCAGAAATTATGTCGAGTAATGGATGTGCTAGTAGCTACATACACATAATATTTTCCCTCCTCCCACCCACCCTCCAGTTTCAAATGGAAATTTCCCTCCTGATCACATTTATTTTTCTTGCATTGTGAACGGAAAATTGCTTGATGATCAAGATGAATTATAAAATCGTTATTAAATTGCAGAAAAATTGATTATTGTGTTGTTAGTCTACAAGTTGACTCTGTTAAATGCCTGGCCTCAGAAGCACAATGTCAGCTCAAGAAACTTCCCTCTGTTGCAGAAGATCCTAGTCTTTGTAGGGTTCGGTATGCTGCCACCAGAGTTATTACCCTTGAGTGGTCACTGATTCGCTCGTAATACTTTAACCAGTCCCTCTACCTCATCCCTGAGTTAGGGCGGAAGTAGCTAATCATATTTAAAGTAAAAAGATAACTATAGAATTGTGCACTGATATACGAACTGATTAATGGTCAATAAATGAGGTCAAGGTCAGTATATATATAACCAAAGCAAGCCTAGTGGGAGATATATAAAAACCAGTATAATCATGTATTGCTAAAGAAAATCAAAAGGTGTTCAAATCCAGGGTTGCAGTTACCAATCTTTAGGGAAAATACTGCCCTAGACTTAATTCGTGTTCGATTCTTTTCTTATGGGGCTACTGTTTGGACACAGTTTAGTTAGTACACAAAAAAGTAGACCTGCTTAGGTAGCCAACGGTTCATCAGTTTTTAAGTATAATGTGCAATAAAATAACATGTGAGTGACATGACTGAATCACCATGGAGATCCACAATGCATTATAACTAGTGTTTACTAATTGGCACCAGGAATGAATCACAGAGAAGAGTCACACTGCTTTGAGGAAGCACAACATCACAAAATGTCCGACTAACACTACAGTATATCATTCACAATTACATGCAGATGAATCAACTTGGTTTCACTTTCATATTTGACTGACTGCAATTTAGACACCTGTAAACAGGCTGCTGTTTTTTTTTTAAGTAGAGCTTGTGTTAAGGTATGGACATGTGACTATTCATTCAATTACACCACTGCTGAGGTTGAGTTCTTTTTTGTTTTAACCCTTGTTTGGTGCTGCCACTACACTGCAATAGGAAAGCTCACATCGCTTTCACCCAGAACACTCTCCATTGTAGTGTTATCAATTTGTGTCATCAATTTGCAGTGACAACTATTAATTAAAGACCTGTACTATAAAATTTCATGAGTTTTCTAATACACTCAAACTCCTCTGATCCACCAAGCATTGTTGTATCAAATAGGAACAATTAGATTACTTCTCATTTCTCTGGGATGCCATAGAAGAATTAGAAAAATACAATACACTGGCATAAGAACCAGGGGATGGGTAGGGGGGGGGGGGG
>WLWD01006100.1_pt1 | contig 59617 bp, 25 predicted proteins | sample 6712731 | NCBI WGS metagenome assembly WLWD01 (sample SAMN12718690, study PRJNA576275) | sponge metagenome | isolation source: marine sponge | host: Mycale hentscheli | place: New Zealand: South Island, Marlborough, Capsize Point | collected 2014-11-01 | reverse complement strand
TAGCATAAGTGTAAGATGATTTATAGATAAGGGTGGGTTATGGAATATTTTTTTAATCATGTGTTCTTCGCCCAACCTGAGGCTAAGTCAGAAGGATAACTGGAAATGAGTGAGTTAAAAGCACATAACCCTATAATTACTATAGTCTACCTAGCTTATACCAGGAATTGTAAAATCTCATTCATGGTGACAGGTTTTTATGTGGTCCACATGTCTCTTCCATAACTGACCCATAACCTCCACTTTTACACTGAAGTTATTAGTTATCACTTCTTGTTCTTTGTCCTCAAGAAGTTATGGAAAAAGTTGTTAGTAGTCCTTGACTACAAGGTTCATCAGTTCTGATGTATTCAGTTTATATAACGGGATGCTGAAATGATTTTATTTTTGCAATGATCAAAACAATGCAAAAAACAAAATGCAACAAAAAATCAGTGAAAACAAATTAATAGAATAAAAGGAGTTAAAAACTATATCAGGAGGGAAAGTTTGGGAAAGTGTGCAACCACAGGCTTGCATTTCCTTTCCATATGGAGCATTGGCAATTCTGCCCATTAAATTCTACCATGCCACACCCACTTATTCCATGCCTAGCAAAATATAGATCTTATATTCAGTCATCAAGAGCTAAAATGAATAAGTTACTAATATCCTTGGGTATATGGTTACAGATTTCAGATATATTATATCTACTTGAGAAGAGTTTCGGTATTGCATAAACAACAAGAAAACATCTAACCTAGCTTTCGACATACATATCAAGATATCACAGCTTCTGAAATAGAAAATAATGTTTGAACAATGTTTAGAAAATTCCATAATGTACCAAATAATATAACCTTCAACATTGTAACATGATGCATTACTTGAAGTATGTAGTAGGTGTCATTTTCTGATAATAAATAATACAAAATTCAAAAAGTTAAAACTAATTGCAGCTTACTGGAGAGTAAGTTAATTGTAGTATAAAAACTGAGCTAAGAATATTCCAGTAAGAGAGAACATTTCAAAAAAGTGAAACAACTAAATTTGGGGCTGCTTAAACCTCTGCAAATTATAGCTCGTGCTACAAGTTATGACCTCGTACATTGCATTCTCCCTATTCATGTGGGCAGCAATGATTACTGATTCCTTAAAAATGAAGCTAGTATAATATATGTATATAATACTCAAGATTTATATTAATTGGAAATTGCTAACAAACATATATACCACATTTAATTACAGTAACATACTTCTATCAAGCAATCTTGTCTGGTTAGCTATGACAGTTGTTAATATACTTATGGAAAGCTAGGAGCATATAGCCAGTAACTCAATTAATAGATCAAAAATTATATAGTTTATTCAACTTTGTATGTGTTAAATAAAACCATGTTGTGGTATCTAAAAGCTTAGCAGTGTCAGATTCATAATGCAACTAGTATATACAATCACCTCAAATGATTAATTGGTCTGCATCAAATTCAATCAATATATAAACTATAGTTCATTCAAACTGAAAATAGGTTTGAAATTCCCTAACCCTCTATAGTCTAATTTTTCATGTCCATAATATTTATTTCTTCCCAAAGCATATGTTTCTGCCACATTGTCATTCACTTTATTATGGTAAAATTCTGAAACTATGTTCTTACCAGCTGGTCTACATGTCACTTGAATAGTCAGCATTCTTATTAATAGAGTTAGAAGTTGAAACAAAACTAATTCTTTACAAACACTTGGCTATTTTAAAATAAATGAACTTGTTGAGTAGTGCAAAAGTAAATGTAATAATTCTGTCTGTAATACGTTATTTTTTATATTTAATGTAAACTCTAGACATCGTTAAACTAAAACCTGCTTTATTCAGCTTTAAATGCTCTATAAATACAAGTACATGATATTGTATCTGCATTCATTGTGGCCAATAGAGTTGGCACGGTTTTATGATTTGTCCCCATACAGTGTTGTAAAAAGATGCTTCAGTATAGTGGAGGGCATTGTTTTACAGTGTTCATGTGAGAAATCACCTCGTTGAATTCTGCTCTAAATTATGGGGGTCCCACTCCCCCCTTCCTATGCCATTGCCATAATTCTCGGAAGATTACTGGTATTATTGTAAGAATGTTTTCACTTTCAACTGACAAGTCTGTTAAGATTTCCAAACTTTAATGCTATAATATCAAATATAACATAACTAGAATTTCCTCATCTCTTGATATGTGTATTAAATTTTAGTATCACATTAGGAAAGGTTGACTATTGAACATCCACTAAGAGTCATATGGAGAATTAATTTTAGTCTGATGATTATATTACAATACCACATTTCAATAAATACTGATGATTTGCTGATTAAAAAATACAAAAGATTAATTAAAATGAAGAGGTAATTTTAACAGAAGAGATGTACTCACAGAGTAATACACATTCTTATAAGCCATATGTTATTATATAATTAATATCTTGATATAGGTAAAAATAGGAGTAGTTATCTATCCTGTTGAGATATGTTTACAAGGAGCTTCTAGAAAATTAAAATACAATTCCCTCTGGTAGGACCTTTACTATTGTAATAATGCATTATAAGCAAAATTAATTAAATTCTATAAATATACTCACTTTTCAATGATGTTCTATAAAAAAGATTATTTTCACAACTATTTTAATTAAATATGTTAGTGGTAATGTAGCAGTGAGTCTGAGCAAATGTACAAATAAAATTCATCAAGTGTCATTTCAGTATTCTTCATCAATCTTGAGCAATACCATTGGAACTCTCACTTGATGTGCTTACTCTGCGCTTCTTATCTACCACACTGTATAAATTCTTATTGACGACACTGTATATCGGACATTCTCCTTGAACCTGAACACTCTCTTCTGCTCCATTGCTGTTCGGTGTGTCTACACGAAGTGTAGACATACTGGTAACATTAGTAGAGTTGTAAGTGTCTTCTTCAAGTAGAGCATATTCAGATTCAATTTCTTCGTTCACTGTTCCCGAAGTGATATTGGTTTGAATGTTACTGACTAATGCATCTGATACAACTGCATAGTCTGAATCTTTAATAATGTTGGAGTTACTGCCACCATCTTGTCTCCTCTGTTCATCCACTATCATAGGAGATATTGATACCATTTGTGTGCTTCTATCTTCATTGACTTGTACTACAGTCTGTGAAAGGTTTCTGTTGACTTCTTCATAAATATTTGTCTCGGAATTCACACGTGATGAATTCACATGAAGAGGAAGTGTACGAGTTTTCTTACTTCTCTTTTTATATAATATGAAGACAATGAGAAGGATGACTGCACATGTTAATATTATGGCAATGAGTGTAATAGCTACTGTGACTGCTACCAGTGGATTAGACCCAGATTGATCTAGCCCCGGAGTGGTCATTTTTCTTTCTTCCATGGTTGGAGTATTCAGATTTGCTGAAGTTGAATATGTTGAGAATATTGAAGTAGTCGTAGATATGATCATACTGGAAGTTGTCTCTACACTGGTAACTTCTTCATTTAATTCATAATTGAAGATATGAGAAGATGAATTCTTGAGAGAAATAGTAAAGCTCCTTTATAGTGCCACACCGTTATGATACTTCACAACTTTCTTAATGCTACTGTGTATTATTCTATATAGCTAGTGCACTCCTGACTGAGATATGTTATCCTACCCTTAGTACTAGTTACACACTCCCACATTCCACTCAAATTTTAGTAGATTAAATTATTTGTCACAAGATTAAATCAGTTCGTGAAATTAAACTATATTCACCTATATAATTCACATAATGAAAAAATACACCAGGTAAATATATAATGTTTATATATATAATTATATTTAGTACTAATTACATGAGTCAGAGTGTGCTATGGTGAAATATTTCACGAGCAGGCTAATATATTTTTACGAGCCAGAGGTAAGTGAAAATAGCCTGAGAGTAAAAAATGTTGCCATATCACCCTGAAGGGTGTAATTAGGTTTATTCCATGCTAGATAGCTTTACTGAAGTGGTTTTGCACTAGGTTAGTTACTATTGATATATAGTTGGCATAAAACTCACTAGGGGCTCCACTTTCTCACAGCTGATATTGTAGCAGCTTGCTCTAACCTGGCTGGGTATGCTTCACTAGAGGAAGATAGCCTGTAAAAACCCAGAAAACAGGTAAGCCAGGCCAGTTGTTATTACTATTAGGGTAATACACTTTCTAATGCTAGTGTGAGATATCAGTATGTGATAACCTGAATTTCTCTAATTTGTGAGTAACTCAAGGTCACTTACCTCATAATAACACTGTAAAGATAACTAGCCGTTGAATAAATATGTATTCTACTCTAGATATCACAGTGTTACTTTTAGGTATGTGACAGGAGATAGCTGGTGTTATTTCACTGCCAAGCTCATTACCTTAGTAGATATAGCAACTGAGCTGGGCTTACATTTTCAGGGTTTATACAGCTACTTTCCATTTGTTAAGCCAACCCAACCAGATTAGAGCAGCTGCTATATTATCAGCTGGGGGTGTGATGAGCCCCCAGAAAGTTTTACAGGCCCTAATGCAAACTACTTTAGTGAAGATATCTAGCATGGAATAAACCACTTATTAAACTCTGTCAGAGTGATATGGCTAGATATTTCACTCTTAGGCTTTATTTTCGCTGGTCTCTGGCTAAATAAATTAGCCTGCTAGTGAAATATTTTGCCATATCACACTCTGACTCATGCATTAAGTTACTGCGTGTGTGTGTGTGTGTGTGTGTGTGTATATATATATATATATATAAGCTAGATATCTTCACAATGTAATGTTTAGGTTCACTCATTACCCTCTGATATGCTAGTAGTTATATAACAACCTCTACCTTACTTTGTTTTCAGTTATTACAGCTACCTTACCCTAGTGAAGCCTACCCAACCAGATTTGGAGCAGCTGCTAAAATATAAGCTGGGGGTGTGGTGAGTCCAGAGAGTTTAACAGCCATCTTTACACCAAATGTTATCAAACCTAGTTCAAACTACAGCAGTGAAGATATCAAGCATAGAATAAACCACTTATTACACTCAGGCAGAGTGTGTGGCTAGATATTTCACTCAATATTTTGCCATATCACACACTGGCTCATGTAATAATTACTATATATAAAATATATTAACCAATTTATTGCTACTGCCTCAAAATTACCTATTGAATTAGCTATTGGGACTCACTGGTATGCTAGCCACTTCATTGCTCAAAGAGTTGTATTTGATTATAAAAGATTTTTAATTATATTGGTGTTCTTCTGTTATTAAGTTCAATAAGATATAATTGGAATCACAATAAGCTAAGCCAACAGGGGTGCAGGAATAAAATGAGAGTCCAGCAGAAATATAATCAGTTGTCAAAGAATTTATTTCAGTGCACAGAAATAGTTGTTTGTCACCTGTTATTCCTATGTGCTTGCCCCTTTAATTAGTGCTATAGAAGTTTATCAAGATACAACAGCTAAAAAAATGTAGATTTCACTTTCATGGGAAGAGTGGCTAGCTAGTACCTTATGCCTCATTACTTTTCTAGAATGTTGATGTGACGTCATGATGAAAATGAAAAAAAAAAATTCTGAGTAGCTATTCTATATTATTTTGTTTCAATTACTGTTATATAAGTTATAGTTAAAGCATGAGCGCTTAGTTTCTAGTCGATTTATTGCACGACAGCCCGAGGGCCGTAGGCCCGAGGACTGAGTGCGATAAATGTACTAGGCACTAAGCGCTCATGCTTTAACTAGTTTAAATACCGGGCAAGTGTTATTGCACACTTGCCAAGTTATTACACCTGACAACAATATAGCAACGGTATTTAAGATGTAAAAAATAATAGTAGAATAGAAAGACCATTAATAAAATAGAGTTGAGCATACACATTGTATGGCCTCCCTTGAGCAATGCTTACGTTATTTAATGTTTTGTTAAAATATACAATTAATGCCTGACCTTTTGTTGAATATGCCGTAGAGTAAACGTTGGATCCTGATAATAAAAGGCACAATTAACAGTTTGATTATCATTGTGTAACAATAAAGTTAATCCCTGACCTGCTGTTGAATATGTAGTAGAATAAAGTTCGGATCCTAAAAATAAAAGGCACAATTCAGTTTGATTATGATTATTGTGTAACAATAAAGTTAATAGATAGAAAATTTCTCACTTAAAGGGGTCTAGAGAGAAGCAAAGGCAAAATGTGAAAATAATCTTAGTTGTTGCTTTTTATTTTATTTTTTTTCTTCACATTTTGCCTTTGGTTCTCTCTAGACCCCTTTAAGTGAAAAAGTTTCGCTCTAGTTTTTATGAAGGGTCAGAACTTGATAATTGTAATAAAGTTAATCCCTGACCTGCTATTGAATATGTTGTAGAGTAATGTTCGGATCCTAAAGATAAAAGGCACAATTCATAAGTTTGATTATGATTGTGTAACAGGACATCATTGAATATTCTAACCGTGATTGTTATCATTACACTTGACCGAACACGTGCAGTCACTATCATCAACTGAAAATAGAGAACAAAATATAAAACTTTGATAAGCACATCAATTTAGTGATGTAACTGAGGATGTCCATTTTATCCAGTTCATTTTAACATGGTTTATATCTTTATAATATCACATACATTTTGGTATAAGTATTAATTGATGTTTCTGCTATTTTACAACCACCATCTCTATTCCTCATCAACATATTAAGGTTGAGTTGAACATTATTTAGATAGGATTATGGACAAATTTGAAACAAATGACCAGGACTGTTTCAAATCACCTTAAATGGCATAATTACAGTAATGAATTTCTCATATTAATAACATTAAATTTGGTAGCTGGAACAGTCTGGCACTTTTGAATGATAGGCTAACTCATTGTTGACTGCTTATATGGAGACTATTTATTAACATATCAACTGTATGCATAGGCTTGTGCTTGAGAGTGGCAATGTTACACTTGGCCCATCTGTCACTTCCTGTCCCATTATGCCACTAATTTATGCAATATAACATTTGTGAAATCTTACCTTGATTATATCCGCATACTATCATTTGACACACAAGGAGCACTCTGAAATAGAAGCACTATTTTAGAAAGTATTGATTTGAAAAACAGCACTTATGATATTTACTGACCTGGTGGATTACTGCTAAATATAATTTTTTCACATGAGCAGCAGTGATGATATTCTGAAAGTAGAATGTACAGCATATTTACAATCTTGAGCCTGTTTGTGACTTGTAAAGTTACTAGCATAATAATTAATGTCATATTCTAAACTCTAGCATTGTGGCTCGTACTGATTTTTGATTTTGAAAATGGTTTTTACTCTCAATAAAATAGAAGATCATAAAATCTCAACAACATAGTGCCTAGCATTTTTACATGGCACACTCTAGCTTTCAATATTACTGAAAGTATTTTTTTTTTGATGTGTAGCCTTTTCACTACCTTAGATTATTGTTATCATAAAACTAATTGTAGATTTCTGATCATAAAATCATGAATAATAGATTAATACAAATTGTAAAAGCCGGGGAGGGTTATCTTGATGTACAGTTGAGTGAAGAATTCTGATACAGGAAAGGTGTAAAGGACTAGTCCTGCATCCTGACAGACCTACTTTGAAAGGACTAGTCCTGCATCCTGACATGATATTTCTATAATAACCTGTAATAGTTTCATAAAAACTAACCATGAATGTTACAGAAGGTTGCTATTCCCTCACATAAGCTGCCATTGATACCATCTGAAAATAAATAAGGTTGTAAAATCATGATAACCACTGTAATTTTTTTTTTAAGTAGCTAACAAGCATATTTTTTATACAATATTTCTAACCATGACAGTAATTGGCCTTTATTCTTTGACATATACCACTTCCTGAAAAGGATATTAAGTACTGTTAACAATATTAATTTACATAATACATTCGTACCTGATGTTATTAGTTGACTTGAGCAATTGCTAATAATTCCTGAAAATAGATTATGAAGAATGAATATTACAATCTCAATTATAAGGTACAAACTCGATTGTTCTTTCTTCAGTAAAAATGGCGAGTGAACAGCCTATTCACATTTTGATAGTATTTTGTACAAAAACACTGGTATAGTACAAATAGAGAGAGAGAGAGCATGTTACTGCGCTACAAATTAAAAAAAACAACTAATTTTATTTGCAATTATGCAAGGAACTCAGGATGAACAAGATGTCATTCTATAAGCCAATACTGAAGTATCCTGTTTCAAGTTGTGTGAATCTTGTTGACTTTGTATACATTCATATTGCTTTACTTAATCAATACACTCTCACCTGGAACATTATCACACCATATTTTTTGACAGAGAAAGCAATTAGGACTCCCTAAAAAAATCAAGCACATTTATATTGAGTTCCTTTAGAAATTGTAATTTGAACAGTCTGACCTTGACAATCACTATATGGTGCAATTGCACAGTTCTGGATATCTGAAAATAGTAAACAAAATTAAGAATTTCCTTGTGATGTGTTTCTAGCACATAATAATTTCCTATATATTGAAGTAAATTACATTCTATTCCGTCACATGAGCAGCAACTGTCACTGATGCCTATATAGAAGATTAACAACATCAAACATGAAATTAATGTTTTATACATGTTGTTAAGTAATTGCATGTGTCAATGTATGTGGAGTATAAAATTCATAGTCATTAAGATTTCTATCATTGCATACCCTTTTTCAAATTTTAAATAAATTTGTAATATTTCACACTTACTGCAATTATATAGATTGCACGAGTAAATCAGATCGGTACAGTTTGTACAATTATTTTTCCGTAATGCAGCTCACAAAAATTTGCTCATTGAGCTCAAGTTATTAATAGCTCTACTAAATATCCTAAGTTGTATCAAAAAATCAGTTGCAATACAAAGAGGTTGCTCAGCACACTAAACCTCAACAATTCACTCAATTATTACAAACTGTTAAGACTTTATGTTTTTCCAATTAAAGTCATAGTGAATCACTACCACCAGTTTGAATTAGCATATACTAGCTGGGGATTGAGATATTCTGCAATTAGTGTGTTTCCTCACAAACAAGTGAACTTGATTTCTTTATGATAAGAGCAATTTCTACTAAATTGATACAAAGTAACTCATCACTAAACAGAATGGGATAAAATGGTAGCCATAAATTGATTAAATATGAATGTATATTGGACATACCACTTGAGGAATGGAACAATGATGTGGTCCCTATTAGGCAAAGCAGTGCCAGGTTCATAGCAGCAGCAGTACAGCTCTCAACTGGTGTCGTGGCCTGCATCACATCAGTCTTATATTGTAGTGAGTCATAGATTGATATTGAAAACATAACCTTACACTCCAAAACATGTAATGACGTCATTAACCAAAACAATCCCAAGAATGACAGTGTTGATGATAAGAAGGTCATAACTTTCACAAGCAGTATAATTTCTAAAGTTACTAGTTTGTTATACTAGTTGTTAGTCTTCAAGGGAAGCCTCATAAATTCATGTATGCCTTATACTAACTCAAAAAACCCACATTTAGTTCACAAGAGTCTGTATATTTTATTGGAATGGTGTCATAGAATTAATTAAATGTAGATTACATAATGTTAAGTGATGATAATTTCTATAGATACAACAAAATACCACTATAAATCCACTGTAAGCCAGGCATGAACTGCAACTGAGGCTACCCACATATATAGTGGGATATAGACAGTCAACATGTGGATGTGAGGAAATATCTTGCTATTATTAGTACATTTTGTGGCCAAAATGTGTAAATTAATAATTAGAAATATGTGATAATTGATAAGCTATGGTATAAATACACACAACATTCGCAGGAAAGAGTGAGATGTTTGTACTGATATGTACCTCAGCTATTAAACTCAGTTCCTTTCAACTACTGACTCAATTTATTCTTCATCAAAAGAATTGAAACTATCACAAACTTATAGCTAACAAACTCTCATATATATCAAAAGAGATTAGTCTAAATACTCCACTCTGTACTTTAAATATCAATAATGATATCACTGCAAGATAGACTTTACATGTCAGTAGTAGTAGTTCAAAATAGAAAGGATGTCAGGTGGTTGAAAATTTCTAGCTGCTTTCTAAGCCTCTATTATGGAAGTGCATGGCCTGAAAGTTGAGCATTTTATTATTTAAGCTCAATATATGTATAAATTAATATCCTAATACTTATGATAAGCTATAAATATTCTTTGAAGCCTAAAGTTTTCACCAAAATGCATTTGGACCCATCCCCTCCCTGTAAGTGCTCGATCTGCCACAAACTTTCCCTCATCACAGTGAAATGGCTTATTAAATATTATATCAAATGTTATACTTTCGATGTTTAAGAAAACGGCAAGATTTTAAGAATATTGGGACTTTGAACTTGCCATTTGTATATTATATATATATATATATCTGTAATTAAGTTATCCTATAATTGGAGACAGGAAATTCAAAGTGGCTCATGGAGGAGTCTTAGTAAAGTTTTTGTCTGCTAAATGTCAGCGTCTTTCTAACTCTCTTCCCAAAGTAGTTTTGATATGACTGTCCCAATCCCTTTGCCTCACTTATTTCTGTTTTGAGTTTTGACAATAAAAATGTTTATTATATCCAATGTATTCCCAAAATGTGCAACCAAAAAAAACACTTATGGGACACTATGTTTAAATAGAATTGGAAAGATTTTAGAAGCAATAGCATCTTAGTTCCATAGGGACAGGCTGATCTGGTTCCTCAAGACTGGACAGAAACCTGGCCTGAGCAATTGGTTGTTGAATTGGCAGTTTGGTGATACTTTTGGGGAAATAATGAAGCCTGGGACATGGGTATGTCCCATTGTACAAAATTACACCCATTCCAAAAAAATTCAAACCCACCCTCTTCATATGTGTATTTAAAGTTAAAGCAATTAGCTAACTGGCACAGTCTACATTCTGTATCTATCTTCATTTACAAATTGGTAAGTTAGGATACATAGGTCGTCTTTCTTCAGTTAGCGTTTCCCTGTAAGTTGTGAAGCCTATGGAGAGTTGATCCTGAGCATTCACAAGAGAAATGAAACTTGAGGGGAAGAGTGGCAAATAGTTTCAGTAGTGAGAAACATTGAGCAGAGCATCTGGACACATTTCTCCTGATAATTTAGGGCTATCGTTTTGGAGAATTTTCAATCGCTTTGGGAAATTTTCTATCAATTTGATTTCCAGTGAAGTCCATTATCAAAAACGTCAGCATTGGGAAGATCCCAGGAGACCAGATGTTTATCTGGCTCTACAATAAATTACTGAACTGACTTAAAGTGTATTCAAAATCAGACCTCTGCTGGATGCTGGTCTACAAATGGAAAAGATTGGATGAGATTTGGATAATGAACATTACTGGACTATGCTCTTCAATGGCATGCTATATTTTTGTAAATGACCTAAGATCTCCTGACGAGCTTTGTGTCATCATGACTTACAGCAACTGAACCTGTTGCATTTAAACTTATTGAGTCTGTGGTGAACATTGAATTATATACTCATTCATCACTCCATCCTTATATCAGTCATTATTTCCATTTTTGTGTTCACGTGATACTCAATTAAATTCAGTTCTTTGTTGTAGTCATTGTAGAGAGAAAGTAATTAATTTATGACTTTTTAAACTATATTATAGTGCATCTTTCTTTTTTTATTTGTTTTGTTGTCCTTTTTGTATTTTTTACCCTCTTGCAAGGGATGAATGTCAATTGAAAGCATTCATTCCAATCGAGTCCTCTTATTATTGCACTTTTCTGTGTGAGTTTCCTTTTGCGACTTGTGGTATTTATTATTTCAGTGAATTTGCGTACATGGCATTATTGGCTGTGGTTAGTACGAAAAAGATTCCAAACATTGTCTACTTTTATTAATGAATATCATTACATTGAAGAGGGAGGAGGGGGGGAGGGGGGGGGGGTTCACATGAACCCTCTGACCCATACCCCATCCAGCATTGTATTCATTGGTGTAAGCTTTAGTTCTCACTGCCTAAAAATAGAATACTAATTCAATAATCAAATTATCCTTACTTATAGGCACAATAGTACACATTAATAATAATAGTCTGACTTTTAATTGTATTCATAGTTATGTCGGCAACTGGTGCTCAATTTTGCACGGGGTTTTGACAAATCAAATGTGAAATTAGTGGGCATCTTACATGGACAACAACAGGTAAGTAAAGGAAATTTTTTGAGGGCTTGAGACGTCATTTGTTTCAATGTTTTGGAAATCAATTACCAAGGTTGTGAACCCTCAGCAATACTATAGAGTAGCTTAGCAAGCCATTACAAAGACCCAAAGAATAATTTCTGAGGTATAGTATCAATATGTCAATATGTAGTGTGGGAAAGTGGACAACCTTTTCAAGGCCTTCCATAGAAAACGTAGAGATAGGCTGCCTGCTTCCCCGGTAGTGCCTCAATCAGAGCTCTGAACCTTCGCTGCCTTAACTACGCCGAACTGTCAACCAGAATTTCAGGATATTCAAGAAGTAAGCTCCACACAGAACGACTCCGAAACAGAAAAGGTTCGAACTAAAAATTGCACGTGGCAAATGTTTAGGTCTCCCTAAACAAACGCCGAATTATTATTTACCTAATTTAGTTATTCATGCACTAATTATCTTTATATCATATTCATTTACATTCAATTTCATATATTCCATTTAACGCACACTGGTGTGCGTTTTTTAGAATAATTAAAAAAGAAAAACCTCATGTTCTAACTTGAAGTTCTTGTACAAGGGATAGAACTTAATCCTTTTGAATCCTCCTCCCTGAAGAGTACAAAGAATAACTCACACACAGCTTTAATAGCTAGCTTGCTGTGTGTGCTGCCTGTGCTAGCCAGGTGGTCCTTACATAACCTGCTTTTGGGATTTACGACCCCGAAACATTGGTCCTTCGAGCCGGATCCGTAAAGGTGAAGGTAAGGGGGATCAGTGGCCTAGCTCTCTAAGAAAGAAGCAAAGCTATTGAAGAAGAGAAACTGCAGGAGGGATAGCTGTACAAGCTACTCTAACTCTTGTAACCAAGAAGATTGATTCACTGCTAACTCCAAGGAAGGAGTAATTGGAATTCCTCACCAGAGTCAGAACTGTGTTTCGAAATAATTAACCCAGAATGGCATCGGAAGAGAGTGATTTGGCAGCCTTGAAGGCCAAAAGGAAAACCTGTAGAGGCAAGCTCACCAAAGCCATAAAGAGTGCTATGAAATTCACAAGTGACAACCTGGCAGAAATAAAACAAAGAGAGCTGAGGGAGAAAATTGAGATAATTAAAAGGCTGATGGACGAGCATAGTGACATGCATGAAGCTGTGCTGACACAAATGGCAACAGAAGGCAAGCCACAACTAGAGATTGATGGAGAAGTGAGTGGCAATGAAGCTGTGGAAAGAATCTCTGACAGTGAGTTGGATAAACTGGAAGAAGCCATTGTTTTGAGCAATCTCTACTTGGGTGATGTTAGAGTGCAGTCCAATGCTGCCACATGGGTGAAGGAAAGCAAGATAGAAGCTCCTACATTTAACACTGATGGCAACAAAGTGAAGGAAGAGCTAGAAAGAAACATCAGTGATCTCACCCCTTATGCTGCTCATTCCTACATAAATGGCCAATTAGCCAAAGCACAATCTCTGGCAGAGCAAGTCAGGACAAAGTTGTTTGCCACTGCAGCAGCAGCTCCTTCTGTGCTGCCAGCAGAAACAAGGGTGGAAAGAAGCATCACCAGAAGTGCTCTGCCACCCCCTTACCATATAAAGCCACCCACCTTCAGTGGAAATCCCAGAGACTTCAAACACTTTTGCGAGCGATTCGAAGCTATAATGGACCTTCACAAGGATTATTATCCGGACACAGACAAAATCAGTATACTGGCAGATGCCATGAAGGACAATGATGCAAGGAAGCTGGTGCTAAACTCTTGCAGTGATGGCTATGAAGGAGCTCTGGAGCAGCTCAAGATGACATATGGACGAAAGACAGTGATTTATCCACAACTAGTGGATGAGTTCCTGAAGAAAGAGAAGTATGACTGTTCCAGAGAGTCAATGAAGCTAATTTTGGACAAGACGAAAAGATTGTTGTCAGAGATGGAAAAGATTGGAGGCAGAAACATTGACACCCTGGCAGTGGCTCTCACAGTGAAGGAATTTGACATGGAGCTCATGACTGAGTGGTCCAAGCATCTGGGAAGTAATGATGAACTGCCTACTCTAGAGAAGCTGATAGAATTTGTGACACCACTGTCACATAACTTGCCAAGGCTCAGCAGAAATGTCTATCAGAGCCACAAACCTGTCAAGCAGCATCATCACTCTTCCACTACACCAGCATCAATTGAATCAGCAGTGAAGGTGGAGTCAAAGGTGGAGTCCAAGTCAGAAGTTCCTCCCAAAAGGATGTGTCCAGCATGCAAAGAATCATCTCACCCTCTCTACAGATGTGTCAAGTTCAAAGATATGACTGTCAACCAGAGGTGGAACTTGGTGAACAAAAACAAGCATTGCAGCAACTGTCTCCATCCATCACACCAAGCAGCTACTTGCACTTCAAAATACACCTGCAAGTTCTGTAAACAGCCTCACAACTACCTCCTACACAAGGAAAGTGAGGAAGACAAGAAATCAACCAACTCTGGAATTACTCTGGCAGCACAAGCAACACAGACATCTCCAGAGACTGACACAGCAGGTGAGCTCGGTTGTGGTTTTATATTCACTGCTCTTGTGTCAATCCAGAGTCAAGGCAGGAAAATCAATGCCAGAGCAGCACTAGACAGTTGTGCCACCCACTCCCTGATCAGTGAAGAAGTGGCAGCCTTCCTGCAGCCACAAAGACAGCCAATCAAGCTCACAATGAGAGGAGCTGTGGCAGAGAAGCAGATAAAGCACTGGGCTACTGTGAACATCTCCACCATCATCCCTTCAGAGTTTGATGTCCCACTGGGTGTGGCAATAGTCAATGACCTCCCACCAGCCACACCTCCAAAGGATGGAGCAGCAGTTGCCAAAAATCCAATGTTGAATGGACTGACTCTGGCTGATCCTTACTTTGGAGGTAAGCTAGATCTCATAATAGGCACCAATGACTTGCCTATGCTCTGGGGAAATGATGGAAGAAAGTTTTCCATGGCAGACAGGCTGACTGCTGTCAACACTGCTTTTGGATGGGTCGTGTCTGGATCTGCACTCCCTGCAAGCAAGTCTGGAACATCTCTCAGAGTGGAAGTGACAGAAGACAGAGATCATCAGCTCTTCCAAAAGATGTACGAGTTGGAGAAAGTGCCAGAAGCAATCAAACTGACCCCTGAAGAGGAGAGTGCCATCACACAGTTTAAAGAATCAATTGTCCAAACAGTAGATGGCAGGTATGCAGCCAAGCTGCCGAGAGTGGAAAGCCCTCCTCAGCTGGGCAACTCAAGTAAGATGGCATTGTCTAGAATGATTAGTAATGAGAGAAAGATGAAAAAGGTGGGAAAATTGGCAGAGTTTGATGAAGAAATGTTTGGGTATATAAGGCTAGAGCATGCAGAGGTTGTGCCTGAATCAGAAAGGGATAAAGGCATGTATTACTTGCCTGTAAAGGGCGTAATCAAAGAAAGCTCCACCTCCACAAAGGTCAGGCCAGTTTTTGATGCTAGTGCCAAGACTAGCAATGGAGTTGCTCTTAATGATGCTATCCTAGTTGGTCCAAACTTATACCCCTTAATCAGTGACATCCTGATCCAGTTTAGAAGTTATCCTATAGCTGTGTCTGCTGACATCAGCAAAATGTACAGGGAGGTCAAACTCCTCCCGGAAGACCAAGCTTACCATTTCTTGTACATAAGAGATCCTGATGGCAAGCTGCTAACATGCAAAATGAAAAGGTTGACATTTGGTGTACGTCCTTCCCCATTCATTGCTACATCTGTTATACGTCACCATAGCAACCAGAATCAGAAACAATATCCCAAGGCTGCACAAGCTATAATGCAGCAATTCTATGTAGATGATTTTTTGTCCGGGGCATCCACATTGGATGAAGCAGTGCAAATCAGAGAAGAACTGTGTAAATTGTTGAGTTTATGTGGCATGAAGCTTAGAAAGTGGAGGAGCAACTCCCAGCAACTCCTGTCAACCATTCCTGATGATTTGCTAGAGAAAGAAGACAAGAAGGAGCTGATACAGGAGTCGCCTCTGAAAGCACTCGGGATCCATTGGGACACCTCCAAGGACACATTGCTCGTAACTACTCCTACGTCTGAAAAAGGTGAAGTTACCAAAAGGGTGGTGGCAAGGGTAGTAGCAAGTGTGTATGATGTACTTGGGTTGATGTCACCTTACCTGATCTCTGGAAAAATTGTATTACAACAACTTTGGGTGCATAAATTGGCATGGGATGATTGTATTCCAGAGGAAGTGTTACCCAAATGGCAGTGTTGGGTGGATGGCCTAGAAGTAGTAAAAGGTCATCACATTGACAGGTACACTGGTTGCCATGACAAAATCAGAAAGAAAACTCTGCATGGATTTTCTGATGCTAGCCAGCTAGCGTATGGAGCTGTAGTTTACTTGGTGTGTGAAAGCACTACTGGGTTGACATCACATATAATCTGCTCCAAGGCAAGAGTGTGCCCTCTTAAGCTAAGAACTATACCTGAACTTGAATTAGAGGCTGCAAAATTGCTTGCAAAGCTATTACATCATGTAGCAGGTGTGCTTAACATTCCCTTGTCCAACATTGTACCCTGGACTGATTCCAGCATTGTGCTGGCATGGTTACTTCAACCACCCAACAAACTAAAGACCTTTGTCTGTAACAGGGTAGCGTTAATCGGAGAGCTGTTGCCACGGTGCAGCTGGAGGCATGTCCCCACTGCTGACAACCCTGCTGACATGTGCAGCAGAGGTGTGACAGCACAAACCCTTGTAAACTCCCACCTTTGGTGGAATGGCCCAGACTGGTTAAAATTGCGTCCAGAGCAATGGCCATTCTTGCCTGCAAAAAGCATACCACCCAGTCAAATGCCTGGAGTGAAAGCCACTGTGATAGTTGCCATGGCAACCCAGAAGTGTGAACTGGATTTGTGGCAAAGATTTTCATGCTATAATAAGTTAGTCAGAGTGCTTGCTTGGGTTTTGAGGTTTCTGAGAGCCTATGTCAAGAAGGAGAAGCAGCCTCCTGACAGAACTTTGACTTGGAATGATGTTAATGCTGCCAAAAATTTGCTCATTAGAGTGCAGCAATTGGAAAGTTTCCCTGATGTATTTGCAGTTGTGTCTAGTAAAGGTCGCCTCAGCAAAGGCCATCCCTTGGGGGGGATGGGTTTGGAGCTCAGCCCCAACCACGCCTTGTTGGTAAAGGGTAGGGTTGGTGGAAAGAGCATGGTGCCGCTGTCAGCTAAAAATGCGCTGACAAAGCTGATGTTGCTGACACAGCACAAGTTGCATGGTCACCCTGGAGTTGCAACCCTCATTAGCATAGTAGGACACACTTTTTATGTGGTGGGTATCAAAAGAGAGCTCAAGAGGATAGCAAAAATGTGCCCAAATTGTCAACATGCCAATGCCAACCCATTATCGCAGCAGATGGGAATGCTGCCAACATCAAGAGTGACACTGCAACCTCCATTTGACAAATGTGGTGTAGATTTTGCGGGTCCCATCACTCTGAAAGAAGGTGCCACCAGAAAGCCTGTCAAATTCAAAAGTTATTTGTGCCTTTTTGTGTGCATGTCGACCAGATGTGTGCATATTGAAATAGTCAAAACTCTGGAAACCAATGAATTCATGGCAGCTCTCCAAAGGTTTGCTAATAGGAGGGGCATGCCTAGTGAGATCTTTTCAGACAATGGCAGCAATTTCATTGGAGCTGCAAAAGAAATCAATGATATCTCAAGCATGCTCAGGAAATCCAAGCATTCAATATCTGTAGTCGAGAGTCAGCATGGTGTGAAGTGGCATTTCAACCCTCCCAGAGCTCCACACTTTGGTGGGCTTTGGGAGGCAGGTGTAAAGATTATGAAAAAGCAAATAAGAAAAATCATTGAGCCACACCCCTTAAGACTTGACGAAATGTGGAACATCACTACTCATGTGGAAGCAGTGCTAAATTCGAGACCACTAGTGCCATTGGAGAAGGTTGAGTCAGAAGATGAGCTTGCTCTAACTCCAGCACACTTCTTGATTGGAAGGCCAATGAGAGCTCCACCTACACCAGCAGCATCAGCAGCTAAAATCACATCGTTGAGGAGGTGGCAGCTAGTGCAGAAACTCCAACAACAGCTCAGTGAAGGATGGAGTGGTCATTACTTACAATCTCTTCAGTCAAGATCGAAATGGAGGAACAGGAAAGAAAATGTCAGAGTTGGTCAAATAGTTTATATCAAAGACATAACGTTAAGCAATGGATTGAAATGGCCTCTAGGTAAGATAATCAAAGTCTATGCTGGCAGAGATAATCTTGTCAGAACTGTGGATCTTGTATGCAAGGGAAAAGAATATAAAAGACCCATTCACTTGTTAATCCCACTGAACATCGAGGATAATGACGAGCAGTGAGAACTGTTGTATCATCTCATTAGTACTTATTGTTTACTTGTATTATCATACATGTTGTTTACTTTCTGGAGGCCCAGTATGTTTAGGTCTCCCTAAACAAACGCCGAATTATTATTTACCTAATTTAGTTATTCATGCACTAATTATCTTTATATCATATTCATTTACATTCAATTTCATATATTCCATTTAACGCACACTGGTGTGCGTTTTTTAGAATAATTAAAAAAGAAAAACCTCATGTTCTAACTTGAAGTTCTTGTACAAGGGATAGAACTTAATCCTTTTGAATCCTCCTCCCTGAAGAGTACAAAGAATAACTCACACACAGCTTTAATAGCTAGCTTGCTGTGTGTGCTGCCTGTGCTAGCCAGGTGGTCCTTACATAACCTGCTTTTGGGAATTACGACCCCGAAACAGCAAAAATGACTATGAAAAATCTGGCTTACGCAATGGCCCGCCCTATTGCGCATGCCTTACAAACATGTGAAAGTGATTGTGTGCACGTGTAGTTCTCGGCTGTTCTTAACCACACCCCTGAGTAGTTTACACTAGGGTGTGGTTTCTCCTGGCTTGATGAGCCCCTCCCTTGGCCTGACGATGTGGTATGCTCTGGTATAGATCAGCATGGGATTGCAAAAAATATACAGTGATAAAGGTGTGCCATAACCACAAAATGTCCTTCATTTACTGTTTGGGTCTCCCAAACAACCGCTAACTAATATTCAATTGTTTGTTTGTCTGTTTTGGTGTTCATTTGTTGCTTGTGCAGCTTGTTGCCATTGCTCATTTAATTGTATTCATTGCTCCATTTATGTACCACTTCCTGTGCATGCTCAGTACTTGTATGCATGGCCTGGGACCACATTTCCCAGTTGGCATTGTCAGTATTCTAATGTTTGAACATTCTGTATTCTGCTTTACTAGCTGAAAGAGAGTCTAATGATACTGTAAGCTAGCTTAGCTAGTCTAGGGCAGACAGTCAACTACTTGGCTGCCTGCCAGTCTCAGTCAGAGTGGTCCTTCGGTTAAACTCCTTGCTTGTGGACTTACAACCCACAATCATTGGTCCTTCGAGCCGGATCCTGTTAAGGTGAAGGCAAGAAGAGCCAGCGATTTGAAGCTCTTTTAAGCTGTCGGAGTGACTATCTCTTTAGCTAGTTAATTAGGTTGCTTGGTAGACTAGCCGTTTGCTAGTTGGCTGACTGTTTTGTTGGCTGCTACCTGAGTTCCACCTTCATCAACGGTGACTACACTATTGGGAGGAACTCGTAACCACATTCGAGCTTGCTGCTCCACACTTTTACTTTCGAGCCTACTGCTCAACTTCTATACGTAGGGAACTTGTGACCTGCTGTCCAGACGACCTTTACCTAGTGACTGTTAGTCAATCCAATCATCTGTCGATCTTATACCAGTCAACTGTTTGTTGCTGTGTCACCTAACCAAGACTATGTCTGAGTTACCAAGGCTGAAGACAAAGAGGTCCACAGCTAGGACCAAGGCTACCAAAGCCATCAGGCATGCTGAGAAGCTCCTGAGTGAGGACATCTCAGCCATCAAGTTCAATGAGCTCCAACCCAAGATACAAGCTGCCAAGGAGGCAATCCAAGCTCATCAAGAAGTACAGGACACCTTTCTGGAGCAAATGACTGCAGAGGGCAAGAGTGAGGATGAAGTGCAGGCAGAAGTAGAGGCCAACAGTACTTGTGAAGAGCCATGGGATGAGGCCATGGATATACTTGCAGAGCATGTGTCCATGGTCAAGATGTACAGAACCTACACCCAGCAGATCAACAGTGCTGGAACCTGGCTTGCTGACAGCTCCCCTGCTGCAGCAGAGTTCAGTGCTTGTGGACACCAGATAGAGAGTGGACTGGAAAAATTGGCTAGTGAACTCTCACCTTACAAGGAACATGAATTCTTCAGTCCACTGCTGAGCAAGGCCAATACAGAACTGGCGAAGGTCAAGAGTGCATTGTACAAAGCACCACCTGCATCAGCACCTGCTGCAACCTCAACACCTGCTGTGCCGAAAAGGTTAGCACCTTACAAATTGGAACCACCTACTTTTTCTGGGGAACCTAAGGATTTCCACACCTTTCATACAAGATTTACTGCACTGCTGGATATCCACAAGGAGGCATACAGTGACGGTGACCTTTGCAATATCCTTTCCAAAGCAATGGAAGATAGAGAAGCAAAGAAACTAGTGGAAAGATATTCTCCATCTGGTTTTGATGAAGCCATGAAGCAGTTGAAGGCACGTTTTGGAAGAGCTGCTGCTGTCTACCCTGCACTGGTTGAAGAACTAGTCACCAGAAGCAGATACGATTACAGTCAGGAATCAATGTATCAGATTCTTGACAGAACCCAGCTTGTGTTGAATGCTATGAACAAAATTGGTGGCAAGACCATAGAACAATTTGCTGTGGCCTTAGTGGCAAGAGATTTCGATCAAGAGCTCGAAAAAGAATGGATCAGGCATGTGGGAGATGTTGAAACCCTACCTGGTCTAGACACACTTGTGAAATTTGTGGAACCTCTATCAAGAAACCTGAGCAGGAAGAGGAAGAGTCTGTCTGCTGCATCCCCAGTGTTCAAGCCTCTGATGAAGCAGCAACAGGAACATCAGCAAGATTCATCTAAGAAAAGTGACAGCCCCAAGTCCTCACCTGCCAACCACAACACAACCAACAACAGCAACAATAGCAGCAACAAGTTGTGTTGTGCTGTGTGCAAGGGAAGCAACCACCCTCTGCATAAATGCCAAGCTTTCCGAGACTTGAATGTACAGCAACGTTGGAACATTGTGAGAAAGAACAAGTACTGTGCCAACTGTTTACATCAGAGCCATACAGTGGCCAGTTGTGCATCTGTCTATTCATGCCATGTGTGCAAAGGGAAGCACAATACCTTGTTACACAAGGAAGAAGAGGAGAAAAAGACATCTGCAACAATGTTGGTGACCAGTGCTCCAGAGAATAAACAAGAAGCACCACAAGCATCTAAGATGAAGTGTGGCTTCATCAACACTGCCATTGTGTCTGTTCAACATAATGGCAGAAGGCTAACGGTAAGAGCTGCGTTGGACAATTGCTCCTCCCACTCAATTATTACAGAGAGGATCGCTTCTTACCTCAAGCCACCACGTGAGTCAGTGGAACTCAAGATGCAAGGCATTGTTTCTGAGAGACGTGTCAAGCACAAGACCACAGTGCATATATCAACAGTCCAGCCTTCAGCATGGGACATACCAATCACTGTAGCAATTGCTGCCGACCTGCCCACATCCATGCCTCCTCAAGACCCAGCTGCCATTGCATCTCACCATCTGCTGCAAGGGTTGGAGTTGGCAGACCCAGATTTTGGAGGACAGATTGACTTAATTATTGGCACTTCAGACCTACCTCTGTTCTGGACGGAAGCTGGCCGGAAATTTGATGTGGATGCCAGACTGACCACAGTCAGTACAGTCTTTGGCTGGACAGTGGCAGGTCCTTTACCAGACAGTGTCAAGATGACCACACTGAAAGTAGAAGTGTTGGAGGATGTTGAACTCAATCAAGCTTTCAACAAGCTCTATGAGCTGGATCAAGTACCACAAGCTAATCAGATGACTCCTGAGGAGCAATCAGCTGTTGATCAATTCAACCAATCTGTTCACCAGCACCCTGATGGCCACTACTCTGCAGCTTTACCAAAGGTCGAGAACCCTCCTGAGTTAGGCAGGAGCAAGCAGATGGCTGTCAGCAGACTTCTGTCCAATGAAAGGAGGATGCAGGCAGTTGGCAGACTGGAGGATTTCAACGCAGAAATGTACGGCTATGTGGAGTTGGGCCATGCAGAAGTTACTCCTGAGGAGCAGCAGACCAAGGCCAAATACTTTCTGCCTGTTAAAGGAGTAGTAAAGGAGACATCCACCACAACAAAAGTCAGGCCTGTCTTTGATGCCTCAGCCAGGACATCTAATGGCAATTGCCTCAACGACCTTTACCTCACCGGACCCAATCTCTATCCGTTGATAATGGACATTCTCATGAGATTCAGAGTCCACTCAGTCGTTTACACAGCTGACATCTCAAAGATGTATCGTGAGGTGAAACTGATACCAGAAGATCAAGACTTTCATAGCTTGATTGTCAGAGTTCCTTCAGGACAGTTGGTCCAGTGTAGGATGAAGAGGCTCACCTTCGGTGTCAGGCCATCCCCCTTTGTTGCCACCTCTGTGCTGCAGCATCATGCCACAAAGCACCAGGACGTTTATCCTGAGGCAGCAAGGGCAGTCAAGCAAGACTTTTATGTTGACGACTTCCTGTCAGGATGTGGAACTGTGGAGGAAGCTGTTGACAGAAGAGCAAAACTCTGTGAGATGCTGAAGAAAGCTGGATTCCTGTTAAGAAAGTGGAGATCCAACAGCAGTGAACTCATCCAATCAATTCCTGAAGAAATACTTGAGACTGAGCAGACTTGTGAGCACCAATCGTTGAAAACCCTGGGCATTGTTTGGGACCCAAAGCAAGACAACCTCTACATTGCTGTGCCAGCTCCTATAGAGACACCAGTGATCACAAAGAGGTGGGTGGCTAAAGTGATTGCACAAGTGTTTGATGTTTTGGGCCTGGTCTCACCTTACACAATAAGTGCTAAGATCTTGTTGCAACATCTGTGGATTCAGAAGGTGTCATGGGATCAGCCTGTGCCTGATGATTTGTTGTGCAAGTGGCAACACTGGTACAGTGAACTGCCTCGTGTGCAGACCCACCCAATTGCCAGATGTGTTGGTAGCAGTTTGGCCAGCACAAGTGATGCCAAGTTACATGGCTTTAGTGATGCAAGTGAACAAGCCTATGGTGCAGCCATCTATTTGGTGCAGCACCTCAGTGATGGAAGTGTTAATTCTAAGTTGATCTTCTCCAAAGCAAGAGTTGCCCCTCTGAAGAAGAGAACTATCCCGCAGCTAGAATTGGAAGCTGCCAAGTTGCTGGCTCAGCTATTAGCACATGTGTGTGAAGTGTTTCAGTTGCCCATGAAAGCAGTGGTAGCCTGGACTGACTCAGCAATTGTTTTGGCCTGGTTGCAACAACCCGTGCACAAGCTAAAGACTTTTGTAGCCAACCGGGTGGCATTGATTCTGGAGACACTTCCTGATGTGAGCTGGAAGCATGTTCCAACAGAAGTTAACCCTGCTGACCTTGCCAGCAGAGGTACTACAGCCAAGCTGTTGTTTGATTCATCCTTGTGGTAGCATGGGCCACCTTGGCTGCTTCTGCCTGAGACAGAGTGGCCATCTGATGTCGGTGTGAGGGACTCTCTGCTGCGGTCATTGCCAGAGCTGAAGGCTACCTGTCTTATGGCTGCAACCACCACGTCATCCAACACTCCTATTTGGTCATTTTGGACAAGATACTCAACTTACTCCAAATTGGTTAGGATTACTGCCTGGTTGTGGAGATTCATCAACAGCTGCAGAGGAAATAAACCTGTAGAGCAGCATCTCACTTCTTGCGAACTTCAATATGCCAAGAACTGCTTGATTGTTCATCAGCAAAAGGAAGCATTTGCAACCATCTATCAGTGCCTCAGACACAATAAACCTCTGCCTGTCAAGCACACTCTGGCCGGCCTGTGTGTCAGCATGAGTGCTGACCACGCCCTGCAAGTGACAGGAAGAGTAGGCGAAGGCCCGGATAATCAGCCTAGGAAGTTGATCCCACTGTCACTGAAGTGTTTAGTGACAAGGCTGATGGTAGAGTCGAAGCATCAGAGTTTGGGTCATCCAGGAGTTGCTGCAATGCTGTCCATAATTGGTCACAACCACTACATTACCGGATTAAAAGCATTTCTCAAGAAGGTGTCAAGGAAGTGCCTAAGGTGTCAGCAAGCTTATGCCAAGCCACTCCAGCAGCAGCTAGGGATTTTGCCACCTTCAAGAACATCTGAGGCAAAGCCATTTGAAAGAACTGGACTAGACTTTGCTGGACCTCTAACACTCAGGGAGGGATCGACAAGGAAGCCCGTCCACTACAAAGTTTACCTGTGCATCTTTGTGTGCATGGCAACCAAAGCTGTGCACTTAGAGGTGTGCAGGGAACTGACTACAGAAGCATTTGCTACTACATTCAGGACCTTCTGTAACAGGAGGGGGACACCATCGGAAGTATTCTCAGACAATGGCTCCAACTTTTTGGGAGCAAAGGCTGAGCTGGACGAGATCAAGAAGTTACTAACTTGTGCCGAGCAGGTTGCTCCAGGCTTGTGTGCTGAGCAGGATGTGCTGTGGCACTTCAACCCACCCAGAGCACCTCACTTTGGAGGTCTCTGGGAGGCTGGTGTCAAGGCTGCCAAGAATCAGCTGAGGAAGTTGGTGGCCCCTCATGCATTGAGGTATGACGAGTTGACAGCTGTGCTGTCAGAAGTGGAAGCTGTGCTGAATAGCAGACCTCTAGTGCCTGCAGACAGTGTAGAGACTGAACATGGCCTAGTGCTGACACCTGGCCACTTTATGATATTCAGACCTATGAAGGCACCACCTTCAAAGCCTGCTAGTCAAGCTAAAATGTCTACATTGACAAGATGGAGACTGGTCCAGAGGCTCCAACAAGACTTTGCACACTCTTGGAGAGGATGCTATATTCAATCTCTGCAAGCCAGGTCGAAGTGGAAGACCATGAAAGAAAACATCAAGATTGGTGAACTTGTTTTGGTAAAAGACCAAACTCTGCTCAATAGCTCCAGATGGCCTCTTGGGAAGATCATTAGGGTATTTCCGGGAAACGACAAGCTAGTGAGGACTGTTGATGTGCTATGTAATGGAAAGACATATAGAAGGCCAATTCATATGTTGGTACCCCTGCAATTAGAAGAATCACAACAGGATGGAGAATGAACTCCCCGCCCCCCCCAGTATGTTTGGGTCTCCCAAACAACCGCTAACTAATATTCAATTGTTTGTTTGTCTGTTTTGGTGTTCATTTGTTGCTTGTGCAGCTTGTTGCCATTGCTCATTTAATTGTATTCATTGCTCCATTTATGTACCACTTCCTGTGCATGCTCAGTACTTGTATGCATGGCCTGGGACCACATTTCCCAGTTGGCATTGTCAGTATTCTAATGTTTGAACATTCTGTATTCTGCTTTACTAGCTGAAAGAGAGTCTAATGATACTGTAAGCTAGCTTAGCTAGTCTAGGGCAGACAGTCAACTACTTGGCTGCCTGCCAGTCTCAGTCAGAGTGGTCCTTCGGTTAAACTCCTTGCTTGTGGACTTACAACCCACAATCATTTACTAATGCCTGAATTATTAGTTAATTACAATAGGTTCATAGTTTATATGAAGTATAGCATATTGCTTAGTCTTCTGGTACTTCATAAGTAGTGTTTATTCTGATGAGTAAAATTTAAGAATTGTGCTGAGTTTTGCATTATGTTTTTCCAGCAATGCTTGGCATTGCATTAATTATGCCACCTAAAATGTGACATTGTGCTCCTAATTATGCTTGGTAGTTATGGTGATGACCATGTATCAAGAAACTATGATGCAGTATTTCACATGGTCACATTCCCTCATTGGCCATCGTGACTTAGAATAGTGCAGTTCCATCTGACCAAGAATCCACACTTCTACTCTTAAATCAACAACAATTTCCCAGTTTCTTTTGGAAGTATTAAAGCCAGCAACAAAAATTATCTAGGCATGAAAAATATTAACAGAGCGCTCGACAAAAATGAAAACTGTTCCTTACATAATAAGCCTGAGGAGAAAATTCCCTGATGACTTTTTGGTGGTGATAAGGAAACAAGTTTTGCTAAGTTTGTAATAGTCAAGACTAAAGCACCACACAAATCACATTGTAAGCACATTAGTTCTAAGTGAAATCTATCGGAAAGGACAGCAAGAGAGTAAGACGCTGCTGTTATTTCATAACAGTATAAAATAAGCAAAGAAGAACAGGCAGCTGAACCATTATATCTGTGAAGGAAAGGTTTATTCAAATTTAAGTATGTATACCTGCATTTCTATTATGCTAGCATTATGTTCCTATGCGAAAGGCACAATTGTGCTCAAAATTATGCTGGCATACTCATAAAACCCTATTTACCACACAGTCACCATCTTACCACACAATCACACAATATCACACATAGTCACTCAGTCACACGATATTCACACAGTCACATAGTCACTTTATATCACATAGTCACTTTATATCACATAGTCACATGATACCACATAGTCACATGATACACAGTTACATGATATCAGTCACATCATACCCACACAGTCTCAAATCACATGTTACACAGTCACATGATGCCACATAGTCTCATTATACCACACAATCACATTGTACCACACAGTCACATGATATCCATCTGATGTCACACAATTACACATATCAATCACATGGCATCAGTCACATGATACCACTTAGTCACATGATACCACACAGTCACATGATACCCACCTGATGTCACTCAATTATACATGATATGAGTAACATGATATCAGTCACATGATACCACACAATCACCTGATATCAATGATAATTACAGTAACATCAAAATGTCGCAATTAATACTGTTGCAGATTCTACTTTGAGACCCATAACCAATTAATAAATTGGTTAAAGAGCATTTACCACTTTATTTGACAATAGACCCTTGTTTGTATACATGTTAATTGGTGTCTTAGTCCGTATTCCTTTTTGTATGTCATTTTCTTACTCTGATTGTCCACTAATCAGCTTTGAGAGTGTGGATGAGGCATAGCGGTTTATTTACTGTGGCCTGTCTCACTTACCTCAGATTATCACAAAGAGAGACATTGATACCATAAACCTGGTATATTTTAGCGACCTACGTAACTATTTTACTGTGGAACGTCAGCCTGTCCATATCTCTATAGTGGCAGAGAGAATGCTACCTGGAGCCTGTGGTATATTGAAGGCTAATATGACAGAGTCAAATAAAATCAACAACACCACAGCATGGAGCTCATATGTATCCCTATACAGGGAGTTGAGACTAACAAAGTATTCCACATTAAATCAACTTTGAGAAAAGCGTACGGATTAAAAACACATTTCATTCAATTATAAGGATCATCAATACTGTGTTGTCCAAATTATAGCTACTACTGATTTATATATTATTCTGAAGTTCTTCCCAAATCAATAGACTGAAAAGCTGACAGGGTATCATGCTTCAACAACTATTTCATCCACATCTAAAACTAAATGTCCTTCCATTCAAATTGACTGTTTCTGCAACTAAATTGTCATCATGAAATTAACATAAACAATATATTTTTATTACAGAACAGCTATAATGGTTGTACAGAAAGACATATGCATCTATGGAACTTAGCCTAATGTTATAATCTCCTCAAGGGTATCCAAACATATATCTTGTCTACAACCTTGCTATGTCTCACTTGATGTGCTTGCTCCGTGATGCATATTTACTACTCACTTTATCTGGTACCTGAATAATCTGACGATGTGTAGACATGTCAGTTATGTTCACTGTGTTGAGAGTGTCTTCTCAGAGTAAACTATACTCAGATTCTATCTCTTGATTCATTTTAGTTGCTGGAGTCAATGTATTCAATGAAATGGGATTTGTTTGAAATTTGTCCACTACTTTATCTGACAGAACAGCATAGTCTGTAACGATAATGGAATATATGCCTTCTATGTCACCATCATATTGTCTCCTTTGTTCATCCTCTGTCATAGAAGATGAAGACGTTATTGGTGTATTTCTTGCTCCATTAATTTCTGTTGTATGTGATGAGTTTATGTTGACTTCTTCATAAATATTTGTCCGTAAACTCATTTGTAATGAAATCATCTGAATAGGATCAGTACTACTTTTCTTCATTCTCTTTTTATACACTATGAGGCCGGTGAGAAGGATGACCATACATGCTATAATTATGGCAATGGTTGCAACTACTGAAATTCCTCCTATCAGAGAAAACGAGTTGGATCGACTTGGTAACTGAGTTGTTATTGTTAATTGTTTCTCCAGTGTGGATGATTTTGCCCCATTTTTTGCAGTGGTTAATGTCTCTTTTTTATCTTTGGCCAACATTTCGTTTTTAGTAGTCATTGAATTTGTTGAATTCATGATTTGTTTTGTACTAATTGAACCTGTCATGCTTTTTATAGTGGTTGAATTCATATTTTTTCCATCCTCTGTTTTGCTTGAATTACTGGCTCCTGAAATATAGAGTAAAGAACCACAACATCAGTAACTGTGTTGATACAAGTGATACTTACTATTATAATTTAAAAATAATGTATGAGTAACCTATCAATAGCATTGTTAAAATAAACATTGCAGTGAATCAAATAGATTCTTCTGAGGTTAGGGCATACTTTTTATTTACAGGTACTTTAAATACTTTAATCCTACAATGTTTGATAGTAGAAGAAGATATGGAAATAATCATACATCAGCTACACAGACAGATACAGCCAATAATATTAATTCAAATTTTTTACACTACTACAGAATGACACGATTCACCCACTATCTTGGACCATAATTTAACTTAACTGAAGCTGACATTAAGAAGCCTCCTTTAAGGCAAGTAATTTTTAATATGATGGCAATTAATATTGAAATGGATTGAATCTTTTTCACTTTAAGAGGTTTAAAGAGAACCGAGGCAAAATGTTTAAAAAAAATCTCTGTCCTGGCGACAACTGAGATTTTTTCACATTATTGCCTTTGTTTCTCTTTAGACTCCTGTAAGTGAAAAAGATTCAATCTAGTTTTCATGAAGGGTCAGCACTTGATATTTGTAATATTGAAATGTATTACAGTTACCACTTTGTGTACTATATTATAGTAATAACTTTTATTTGACAATTAATAGATACTTTAAGACCTATTTTTATGTGACAACTTTCTATAGGTATCCCTTCCAGTGATAAGACAAAAAGAAAATAGTTTCTACACAACTTAGAGATATCTCTTCTTTCAAACCGATTGAAATAGCTAGAAATACTTTCTTTCTACCTTAAATAGAGAGCAAAATAACATTTTTATGTAATTTAGTGCAAATATATCAATGTCACCAATTCCCATTTACGAAATATTATTTCCACTTACCTGGAGTTGAGAAGAGCAGTATTGCAAATCCAATCTGTCCTATGAGTGCCAGCTTCATAGCTACTACCACTAACTCAAGTTGCCTGTAACTGATGAAATATGGATCTCTATGAGTAGTTAAACTTGGAACATAATTGTAAGCACCAGGATGCTTACTAAATATACAAACATTGGGACTGGCAATGGCATGTGTTATTGAAAACAGAATCATTGCTTCCTGTAATGCAGGAAACACTTTGTAAATGTAAATTTGATTAATTAAAGTGATTTGGGGATGGCTTTGTCTTGTGGACCATTATTTGGCTACCTAGCTTGACTGACAAACATGGCATAGGTCTTCTATTTCTTGTGCCAGAATAGCTAAAGAAAATTCAGATACTTGTTTCCGTCCATATGTACCTCTCAAACCTTTTTATTGGGCTAATGCTGATCATCCACCTGGAGGATGACATAAAAGCAACACATTTTCAGGTTCATTCCAATAGATTGGATTGTTACAATTCAATGTGGTTAAGTTAGAAAAAATTTCCTTAACCAAAAAATTGACATGTAGCTAATACTGAATACGATCTTAATAACTGAGCAAGACATGACTTAACAGCCCATCCCCCCACCCCCACAATAAAGGAAAGTTATAACAGAAATAGCATTTTCCCACACACAAGTTAGCTAGTTGAACAAGGTCCTTGCAGATGTTAAATTATTTTCTAATGAAAACATAATTAATACTAAGACTTCAGATAAAGCCTAGTATTCCAGCAGCCATCATTGCAGTAAGCATTCACATTATAAACACGACATGCATGAGGTAGTGTTCAATGTATATTTTACTTAAAAATTGATTAATTATGCTTCCAGAGATAATTTTATGTTAGAAAGTACACAGTATTTGTGAGAGCCTCAGGAAAATCTAGAAAGTGACTGTGTTAGCAAGACAATAAAATATGTAGGAATGATTAAGGAGTCCCATTTATGGCTTTTTTATAGCAATTAAGTTTAACAGAATTTTTACTGTCCCTCACCCCGTCATTGCATCAAGACTAATCTCTAGTTAAGATTATTACTACCAAGCCTTTCACTGTAGAGAGTTTGAAAAAATTTGTCCACAATTAAGCATATTAGCTGATTACAAAAAGTGTGAAACACAACTTATCCATGAAAAGAACAGACAACCTCACTGTGAATGCCTCCTCCCACTAAGCGTTTTGCTGTGTGCTAAGTATAGAGAAATCAAGCCCATCCTAAACAATATTGGACTAAGCTTAGTACAATTATTATTAAGAAAATTTTTCTCTTTTTAAACAGCCAAAATTTTAATTATAACCTAACCCGATGTTTCAATTTCTTGCCGAAGTCCCATTCAGGGGTCAACTGAGGTCGAACTCTCCGCGGTGATATAAATAACACAAAATAAACAGCAAGATTTCTGGAGGGCACACACTTACAGTTTATTATATCCTGGAGGGTGATTTGCACGCAGCATGGACAGCCAGCATCCTGGAAGCTTTAAACCTATGTCTCTATTAAACTTGTTGTTGTTAGGTGTCATCTGTATGTGTAGAGCTTCCTAGATCTTCAACTCACGATTCTTACTGGCTCTGTCTACAACTCTTACCTCTTCCCATTTAATGGGGTGATGCTGCTGCCAAGCATGTTCAGCAATGGCTGAATCCACATACAGATTACACCTGACAACAACAAGTTTAATAGAGACATAGGTTTAGAGCTTCCGGGATGCTGGCTGTCCATGCTGCGTGCAAATCACCCTCCAGGATATAATCAACAGTAAGCGTGCCCTCCAGAAATCTTGCTGTTTATTTTGTGTTATTATATCACCGCGGAGTTCGACCTCAGTTGACCCCTGAAGGGGACTTCGGCAAGAAGTTGAAACGTCAAGTTAAGTTATAATTAAAATATTGGCTGTTAAAAAAAGAAAAAATTTCCAATTATTGTAATTATTTCAGCCGAGAATGACGGAATCATTGAGTTATTATTATTAATTGAATTACAAGTAAATGAATTGTGAATAAAAGATTGGAGTCTACTGAAAAGACAGTCACTGATATGTTTGAATCACAAGAGTAAATTTTAAAAAGTAAATGAATCCATTAACTGTGAGTTTTAGCTAAGTTTCCAAGTTACAAAATGTTATCCAGTTGCTCAGAAATTTGAAGGAGGATCTATAACTTCATATATGATTTTATCTCTTTCTGCTATCCCATAAACAACATTGTCCTGATATACAAAATCATTCTTTACCACTCCATACGATAAATTTGGTTCTGTATCCAAGATGACATCATTAGAATTTGTGCTAAATTTAGCTTTTGGTAATGAAGATAACCTTTTCTTCTTTCTTGCCCACACACAAGTGACCCCGACAATAATTATAATGGTACAGGAAAAAAGAACGAAACAAAGTGCACTGGCCAATCCTATAATCCAAGAGGCTGTAGGTAGCACTGAAGCTTTATGAATAAACAATTTGAGATATAATGATTAAATAGTTTAGTTGGGACACTAAACGTACAATATAGGGTTGAATTACTGACTTACCAGTATTAGCTATAGTAGTAACTGTAATTGCAGATGTTGTCCTCATGGGTGCATCAGGGGCTGCTATAAATAAATAAATAAATACGTATAATATATAAATATATATGCTATACATACTTAAGTTATGGTGACTAAAATGAAACTTATTTATCTTATATCTAACCATATTTTGGACTAATTAACTACACTGCCAATTTTTGTTTCAAGTACACACAATCTTCCCTGACCCAGGAGGCAATAGGGACAAAGTATTGCCATAACTCGGTAATGTTGGTATTTAAGAACTTACTCATTGTAATAATCCTATAATTGCAGAGGTTGTATGTAGCACTGAAGCTTTATGAATATAATATGAACAATTTGAGATATAATGATTACATAGTTTAGTTGGGACACTAAATGTACAATATAGGGTTAAATGACCAACTTACCAGTATTAGCTGCAGTAGTAACTGTAATTGCAGATGTCCTCATGGGTGCATCAGGGGCTGCTATAAATAAATAAATAAATAAATACGTATAATATATAAATATATTTATTGCAGCTTTGATATTTTTACTTGAATATTTCCGCATCACGCGAGCGTTCTGTATTCTCCCATATTGTACGGTTTATATTGTACGCTACTTGTAGCGCGCGCGTAGCGAGTAAAATCAATGAAAATTGTATTGTAACCGGTTGAGAAAAATTTCAAAGAAGCAATAAATCACTTATCACACTCGTCGTACAATATGGGAATGATATTTTACTCTCACGCCACATTTTCACTCGCCTTTGGCTCGTGAAAATATTTTGTGTGCTCGTAAAATATTTTCCCATATTGTACTCTGACTCGTGCTATAAGTATTATATATATGCTATACATACTTAAGTTATGGTGACTAAAATAAAACTTATTTATCTTATATCTAATAATATTTTGGACTAAGTAACTACACTGTCAATTTTTGTTTCAAGTACACACAATCTTCCCTGACCCAGGAGGCAATAGGGACAAAGTATTGCCATAACTCGGTAATGTTGGTATTTAAGAACTTACTCATTGTATAATGTTTTTTTTAAGAAATAATGCACTAATGTTTAGAAAAATAGCTTGAAAGTAGTTTTGGTAGAATTAGACTTTGTTGCTTCAATCCTCCTTACACCAACAGGTGTTGGTAACAATTCAATACATAATAAATTCATGTACAACTGGTAACCTAGTGCTCAGAACTGCTGGGTCTAAAGTATGAATTTGTATACATTGCCTTTTTTACTAGAAATTTTTTAAATTTTTATATTAATATTGTAAAATTTATAGCTTTAGTTCCCATACTTTTGTCAGTAGCTACCTTACATTCAATATAACAAAAGGTATCAATTTTGTAAAACTTGGGACTAATTGGACTATGGTATACAAACTAATAGGTATAATGTTTCTATTTTGTGAGGCTACACCTCACATGAGCAATGCAACTGGCTAGATTCAATTTAGTTTTCTTTCTTGTATCGCCAATCACGCATTCATTTTTGTTAAATTAAATGTTTGCGTGGCACAATTTTATTCATACGGCTGTGTCATGTGTTTAAAGGTCACTTGGAATCGTGTGCTGTTTGCTGAACAACTATTTCTTATCCTCCGGGCTTGGAGTAGCTAGCTAGTGGTAGTGCCACTCTAAGTCTGATGGTGGCAACATTCCTTGCTGTCATCAATAGAGTGTTTCCAGTCAGAATCCAGGGTGCGATCACATTTCATTAGCGTTTTCAACAAATAGAAGAATAAGATGTATTCTCTTTCTCTCCCTTTTACGGGATCATTATTATTTTATAACAATTACATAGAATTTTAAAAAATATTTGGCCCTTACTGGGGAATGAATGCAGGACCACTTGCTTAATGCTGCACAAGTGCTCTACTAATGAGAACAACCAGTGGGCAATCAAAATTTCAAATCTGTATTTATACTATTGAGGGGTACTTTTATGCTACTATCTCGTATGTAATAGACCAATGGAAATTTACATTTTTCAAAGATACTCTTTATCCATTGAATTGTATTACTCAGCTAATATTATCGGAAGAAGTAATTGACAATTAAGAATTATTCCCTACTATTATTATTTGGAAGATGGGTAACAGTGAAGTATGTAAAAAAAAAGTTAGCTATATAGTTAATACCACTTGTCAAACACTTTATTATGAACTTCCTGATTAGACCAACATTGCCTAATACTCACACACTGACATTTAAAATTTGTGGCTGTTATCCCACCCATTTACATAATAAATGAACTAATTCATTTAATTAGATATTGTCCTAGAAATGAAATTGAATTCTTACAGCTATTAATGATATGCTTTACATAAACTGAATATAAAAGACTTACTCTCTGGATCAGTGATGGCTATTGCTGGGTTTCCTTTGAGATTTAAGACCACTGAAGCAGAACTCTCCGTGCCATTCACAAAACAAGTATAATTTCCTATGTCTGATGGCTCTATATTTGCAATGGTTAAAGATATTATTCGTGAAAAAGTTTTGACACCCATCTGTCCAGCATCACTCCTCAGGTTACTGTACACGACAGAGAATCTTCCTTTGCTGGTGATTACTTCATTATCTTTTCTCCAAAGGAAATTTGTATCTGGTCGAAGATATCTAGACATCACGCAGTTCAAAGTGACAGATCCACCAACTGATCTAGTGATACTTGGAATTATTCCATTCACTTCAGCTGAAAAGAAAAAGTGAAATACAGAACAAATATTATAGTTGGTTAATGGAGAACTTGGAACTGAGTAGAAAAAATGGAAAACATAAAAAAAAAAATGGGGAAAGAATTGTATTATGACATAAATAAGAATTTGTTACCTGCATAAACACGCTAAGCTCACAAAATAGTCCAAACCCACAATGCAAACTTCTGGCTATGGGCCCGAAGTCCTCCTATTTTAGTAGAGGTAGACTAGGATACAAGTAAAGAATTACCTTTAAGTTGAAGACTAACTGTGGCATTCCCCTGGATTATTGTATCTGAACCTCTCAAAGTGTATGCTATTGAGCACACATAATTTCCTTCATCTAAATAACTGAGCTGAAATATAGTCAGTGATGTTATATTGAACAAAACTCCAGGTCCTTCCGAGTTAAAGGATTGTAAGCGTCCTCCTTGAGAGGTTTGTCCAAGATTCCTGACGACCTCTATGACCTCGCCTGTGGGCATGTACCAAGTTGAGTTCATATCTGAAACTCCAGGTTCAATCACTCCACAGAGCAGGACAGTACTAGTTGGAGTTTCAGTAACTCCATCTCCACTGGATGAAAGGACTCTGTTAGCTGTCTGAGGAACAACCACTGAGTAATAAGAATAAATGTGTACATTTATGAAATCCAGAAATTAGTATACACTTACATCCGTGTCCTAAACTTGCCAATACAGAGAGATAGAGCCATAGTGTTATCTCCATGATGACCTGCATATACACACAAGAAAGGCAGTGATGTGCAAAATTGTAGGTACTTGGTACAACAGATAATAATGATAGATTGTGTAGAGTGAACTGAAGAGATGGGGAAGGGATGGGTGGGGGGGGGGGTGGGGGGGGGGGGAAGCATGGTGGGATAAAAATGAAAGTACATAATGCTACATACAGTAAACAAAGTTTTATTTCCATATCAATTGTTTTAAAAACAATTGCAATTCTACAAACTATTCAAGATTGATTATGCTATAAGAATCAATGTAAAAAACAATCAATTGTATCTGTTTATGCACAATTGATCAATATGGTTTGTTTACAGGATTCTAGACATGGTAGTTACAGCTACACTAATATTAGTTTTGTCTCAGAAACATAGGTAGAACAGTTTAGGTACGACCAAGAGGGATTGTGTTTAAAGAGTACTACTATCCTATATAATTTCATGAAGCATTATTTATTTAGTCGATAGACATTGGTTGTATATTTATGTCTATAACTTCTATTTAAACATTCACATTTTATATTATTTTAACTTACTCAAGAGGCTTCTACTTTAAAGTACACACATCCACTACTCGTGCTTTTTCAGTAGCCACTGTTTATCCAATTCAATACGTACTGTTTTGGCAATCACTCTGTTTAAATGGCATTAAGCAACTCTATCAATCTAACTTTGACTTTCTTGAATGATGGCTGTCCTTGCTTCTGACTTAGGTGGCAGCAGCTATGAGACCACAGATTAGACTGCACTTTAGACATAGCATCTTGCGAGATGTTAATTACTTATGTGTTACCTTGATGCTATGAGAGTCAGTAAGCTATTGTTGTGCTGTTATTTGAGATGTTTATCATTGTGGCTTAAGTTGTTTTAAAAGTTTGAGAAATAGACGTAACAAATAGTGGCAGGCATACCTTAGCCTGTGTACAGTGATTAAATCAGACCTACTTGGGCTCCTCTACATCTCTGGACTAATTGACTACTTGTTTTTACGTACACTCCCTCACATGTAAAGTCTATATTACCTCCCGCCCCCCTGCAACCACCATACCACCCCCATGCACTATCCGCCCCTCCAAATACCAAATACATACATGCACACATTTATGTATAAACTCACATTGAGGTGTTCGGATAACCTAGTTTTGGTGTTGAATAGGAGGCGCTGCCTGGACACCCCAGTTTAAAGTTTTATATTGTCTCCACAGTTAATCATTACTAAAAGATATTAGAAATGAAGAAACTAAAGGATATAAGCTATTGTTGTTTAAGCTCACTTGGTATAGTATATATTGGTGTGGAAGTTATAAGGGCTCAAAGTGGGGTGTCCAGACAGCGCCTCCTTGTAAACACATTGCGATGTGTTATTTAAGCACTCCGACACATTTTTACCATTACTATATTCTTTTATTTGCACATTTACTGTAGGGGTTATACATTTGCCCATGCATCTGTTGATATGTTAATGCTTCCTGCATTTTTACATTATTTAGTTCATACTCACTGAACTATTACAACAGTAATTCATACTAAAGACCTCATCGTTGCAGTAGTGAAGACAAAAGCTTTATATTACATTGCCAGACATACATTACTAAATGGTAAGCCAATTCACAACTGATACATTAGTACAGGAGACTCAACAAGCCATTGACAATAATTCTTTATCTGGAAGCCTGAAAATTGTAGAAATGAATGGCTGACATGGAATCTGTCTGGATTAGTCACTATATTGAATTCATGGAATTAGTATATAGTCTGGTATTATTCCTTTGTCTATCTTAGTGCAGGTACTAACACGAACCACTTAACAGCTGCATGCATTTTACTCGTAAATTTAGAGACAATTTACAAGAATGTGTTGGACATTATTAGCCCCTCCCTCAGATATGTTTACATGATCTGATCGGCTTTACATGAAGAAACTTTGCAGCATTTCATGTCATATAATTGATAAAATTTAATAATGGAGTGATGATATCCATGTGACAATTATAGCTCAATATATAACTAATGTGCAGATTAATATATTACCATATGAAGTATTAATCCAATATAAAAATTTCAAAACGTGAAGTATATGTGTATAAAATTTATATTTTTCTGATAATTAAAATATTAAACCAAACAAGACTTTAGTTGTTCATAAATACTGAAGGAATATCTGTATTCTAAGTACAATTGATATTAAGTTAACCTATTGGTCAAATAGTACTAAGCTATACTTTCATACAGAGCTATACTTTCATACAGAGTTTCAGCCGCTTGAGAATAATCTGAAGGACTCGTATTTTCATATACATGTTCACTACCATTTGCAGTCTCATAGGCAACATTATCTACTAAATTAATGTTTACTACTCCATAGGAAATGTTTGTATATGTATTCAGAAAGACCCATTGCTGTTTGTGTTGCTTGCAGGATTTGAGGAGGAAGATTTCCTTTTCTTCTTTGTTTTCCAATGAAATTTGGATTTAGTTTATTTGATGGACCCACTGTAAACATGATGTTTGTTTATTATGGATGTGACCACATTGCTATTCATGTTAAACTAGTTTATTTCTAGTTTCCTTTTCTTGACAAACAAGCTTGTGAGGAGGTGTATTTTTCTCAGAATTTGCTAATCTTTTTCTGGAAATTTTATATGTATGGCAACTTTAGTCACATCATTATGACTTAGATAATTGTAAAGGATTGGGGAATAGACACAACAAAATTGTGCCTAGCATACCTTAACCTGTTTACAGCAATCAAAACCACAAAGCCCTAGTATAGGGAGTCGTAGAAAGATACAGCTTAGCTAGATGTCATTATTCACTTAAAATAATATTAATATTGTAGAGTAGATAATTCCCCTGCCAACCCCCCCCCCCCTCCTCCCACCCCCCCACCTCCTCATAAGCTTGTTTGTCAAGAAAAGGAAACTAGAAATAAACTAGTTTAATATGAATAGCAAATGTGGTCACATCCATAATAAACAAACATCATATTTACAGTGGGACTTAACAGCAATGTTCTTTATGCTAACATTTATGTAAATATTTCTTGCCTGAAAACGATATTATATTAGATTTTCTAAACTAAGGGCATCAAATAAGGATTTAACCAACCGGATGAGATGAACATAGCATAAAATGCTACTTAAATGCATGTTTCAATAAATATATATTATTCATTTGATACAGGAGAATATCACGAGTCTGTTGGCTTAGTATTTACGCAAGTGCCGCAGGCACGAGCCTAAATACCGCCAATCAGACGAGTGATATTCTCGGGTATCCAATGGATAATAAATTTATTAGGTACTGCTCATGGCAATACCTTGGTAACAAGAAATTTACCTAGGGGGACGTAATAACCCAACGTAATAACTATGAACACAGGTGATATGGAAAAATATTGCCCTAAGCCACATCCTGTTTAGTTTAATGATTTTCTATGTGGCAACAGTTATCAGATCTTTTCAGTAACCTAATAAGATATAATATCCAGTGAAACTCGTTTGTTCCACAACATCAAGAGTCCATACATAGTAGATATAGGTAATAGCAACCAAATAAAACACTGATATGATAGTACCTACTGTCAAAATATTCTTAATATATCGCCAAAACCACAAATAAAAGTATATCATTCAGGAATCAAAACAATCCAAAAATCATGCTGTAGTGTCATTAAACATAAACCACAAACATACAGATACATGCGGGTGTTGTAGATCAATAACAGGATAAAAGATAAAAAATTGTATAATATATAGTTATAACAAAAAGTTGTACCAATTTGATTCTCATTTGTTCCATTTCCTTTTCTACTTACTACTCGAAATGTACACTAGGATAATTGGCGAGCGAGCGTAGCGAGCGAGACACTAAGGGGTAACACAATCGAAAATCGGGGATGTTTATTTGGCGAGCCGGAGCGTTAGCGAGCGAGACACTTCGGGGGTAAACACAATTGAAAATCGGGGGATGTTTATTTATTGTATTTATTTATGTGTATAGATGTTTGGACGTACGTATGTAATTAAACGCGCGCGCGTGGAACTTTTTTCTCCAAAAACACGGCTTTTTAGGCTTGACCCCAGTTTATTCTGAAAATACAGCATTAAGCAAGCCTTACTTTATACTTAAAGCTCCAAAGTGTGAGAAAATTTCTGCGAAAACGCTTGCTTTTCAAGAAACAAAAAGTTGATTTGACCGGTTACTATGGCATTGAAGACCCTTTTCCAGACTTAATTTCAAAACTTCGCCGTTTTAGGGGAAATACGGAGCTAAAATTACAAATAACTAGTGGTGTGCTTGAGCACAAATGGCGAGCGAGCCTAAAGACTATACTATTTTTATTGACTTCTAACACTGAAGCTACTGAAAATAAGGTCCAGTTTTTTAATTTAGCACGGTAAGGGGATTTCAGTGCCATAGTAACAACTCTCTGCAACTGCTTGAATTGAAGGAAAAAACAACAACAACAAACCAATACACGTTATTTAAAAGTTTTCTTGTGATATTCTTCTAAGTAGTGGTTGAACACACAAGCTTTGACACAGCTGGAATGCACCTACACCGACTACTTCGCAGTAGTCTAGTGGACAATGTATTTCAGGTAAATACTGTCGCACGGCTTCTAACCATGGACAAAGAGCGCATTTGACTTACCACCGCGCACTAACTCGAATAGAAATGGAAGGTCCCTTAAGTTTTCAAGTTTTAACTGCACCCGCAAAAGAATTCCAAAACGGTAAACGATTCACTTCTAGGGTGAATGGGTACGCGATAAACACGAAAGGATTCTGTTTAGTGTTAATTTGGAAAACGGGGTCGACACATAACTAACACAAAAACGCGAGGTCAAAGTACAAAATGACATCGTACGTCCAAACATATACAAATAAATAAATAAATTTATAAACATCCCCGATTTTCGATTGTGTTAACCCTGTAGTGTCTCGCCGCTACGCTTCACTCGCCAATAACATGGTTTATTTTTTATCATTGCTGAGAGCTGTTCAAGAGGTACTGGTGAATTGATATTATCAGAATGGCAGATGTTTTGATACACAAAAGTTACCATTAATCAGGTAAGAGAGTGATTTTGTATTTGTTTGCTGAAATCAAAGGTCATAACGGCTATTATAGTTTTTGCATGAACTAAGCTAAAACATAGTAACAATACTTAGTTTTATGTTACCTAACTATCAAACTCGCTCGCCATTTGTGCTCAAGCACACCACTAGTTATATATATGGACGTACGTATGTCATTTTGTACTTTGACCCTCCGTATTTTTGTGTTTGCTCGGCGTTCGACCCCGTCCCAAATTGCACTAAACAGAATCCTCTGGTTTAGCGATCAGTACCCGTATCACCCTAGAAATTGAATTGTTTACCTTTGCTTCTTGTTTTGCGGGTGCAGTTTTTCTATTCGAGTTAGTGGCGGTGATAAGTCAATGCGCTCTTTGTTATGGTTATAAGCCGTGCACAACAGTATTTACTTGAAAATACATTGTTCACTAGATTACTGCGAAGGTAAGTCTGTGTAGGTGCATGTCCAGTTGTTGTGTCAAAGCATTGTGTGTTACAACCACTACTTAGCTAAAGAATATCACAAAAAAAACTTTTAAATAACGTGTATTGTTTTGTTGTTGTTTTCCTTCCAAGCAGTTGCAGAGAGTTGTTACTATGGCACTGAAATCCCTTTACCCTGTATGGTAAATTAAAAAACTGGACCTTATATTCAGTAGCTTCAGTGTTAGAAGTCAAAATCATTCATATAAAAATAGTACAGTCTTTAGGCTCGCTCGCCATTTGTGCTCAAGCACACCACTAGTTATCTGTATGTACTTAATTTGATGTGCAGCATTAACGAAGACACAGATCTGAAAATTCATATATAATGGCCACTTCTTACATTGAAAAGTTGGGGTAGCTTAAATATGGGCAGGCAAGGCTATTTATCTATTTAGTATCTATTGTAGCTTGTAGAATCTTGTGATCTACGGCAATATACTACTTGGTTTACATTGCTTACCTTATTGTAAACAATTATGCTTTGTTGATTTATTAAGTTATTGTTTCAAACATCTAAAATTTTTGGGATAGTGTACCATCCCCTAAACATCCCCAAATATTTTCAAAGAGTCATTTTTGGAATCATAACTTGTAACAATAATGTAAGTCAATATAAACAGGAGCTCATTAGTCAGGTGCATGGGATATGTTCAGGTGCATGAGATGTGTGTTCAGGTGCATGAGATGTGTGTTCAGCTACATGAGATATGTTCAGGTGCATGAGATATGTTCAGGTGCATGAGATATGTTCAGGTGCATGAGATATGTTCAGGTGCATGAGATATGTTCAGGTGCATGAGATATATTCAGGTGCATGAGATATGTTCGTGTGTTTTTTTACACAATAAATGTTAGTCTTCAGGGAAGAGGGTAATATAATTTTTATTTGTTATTAATGGAGAAATTATTGTTGTCTAATGACTGCATTACACAACAATCTAATAATTTATACAGATGTCCTACTGAGTAAAAAAAATAGAAGTAATTATTACCATTATAGAAATTAATGTATAATTGCCACTTTGATTAATTATGCATTGATGTATAATTTACAAGAATGATAAATTGAATTCTATAAAATTAGTTTATACTCCTAAAGTGCCTAATGATTTTCAATAAAACAATTTCTGACATTATTTAAACTAATGGTTAATGGTAATGCAGTTGAGAGTCTGAGCAAGTATTCATCAAAGAATCCAAGAGTCATTCGAGGATATTCGTCAATCTTGAGCACTGCCATTGGAACTCTCACTTGATGTGCTTACTCTGCGCTTCTTATCTACCACGCTGTACAAATTCTTATTTACGACACTGTATATCGGACATTCTCCTTGAATCTGAACACTCTCTGCTCCAATGCTGTTCAGTGTGTCTACAAGATGAGTAGACATACGGGTAACATTAGTAGAGTTATAGGTGTCTTCTTCAAGTAGAGCATATTCAGATTCAATTTCTTCATTCACTGTTCCCGAAGTGATATTGGTTTGAATGTTACCGACTAATGCATCTGATACAACTGCATAATCTGAATCTTTAATAATGTTGGAGTTACTGCCACCATCTTGTCTCCTCTGTTCATCAACTATCATAGGAGGTACTGATACCAATTGTGTGTTTCTATCTGCACTGACTTCTACTGCAGTCTGTGAAAAGTTTCTGTTGACTTCTTCATAAGTATTTGTCTCTGAACTGATATGTGATGAATTCACATGAAGAGGAAGTGTACGAGTTTTCTTACTTCTCTTTTTATGAAATATGAAGACAATGAGAAGGATGACTGTACATGTTAGTAGTATGGAAATGAATGTAATAGTTATAGTGACTGTTACCAATGGATCAGACTTTGATGGATCTAGCAATGGAGTTGCTGATGTGCTTGAAGTTATGTTCTGTCCCATAGTAATTGCTGGAGTCATCTTAGTCTCTTCAGTGTTGCTAGTAAACACATCCACTGAGTTTGAAGTGGGCTCATGTGTTGTAGTAATTGAAGTTATTGTGCTCTGTGCTACACTGGAAGTTTTTTCAGTGGAACTTTCTAATTAACATTAAGTTGAAACAATTAAAGACAATTGAATAATGCAAAAGAATAATAGAGCATAAGTCATACTACAGCTGGCCACACCACTGATGCTTCACAGCTTTAGTAATGCTGTTGTGTCTTATTCTATATAGTGCACCTCTGACTGGTACTTTCTTTATATAATCCCACTCATGTAGCCAATTACATGCTGCTTTCAGACTCCTTAAATTTTTTATCTGAAGTCCAAAGTTACAATTTCAAAAAAATCCTAGTTTTGAATAAAGTTACTGCTTGCATTCATTTTCATGTGCTTCTTTTTACATACTTAAAAACAGCTATTTCATAAGAATTACTCATTGAACCCATGTTCACCAGTTCCTCTAGTCACATTTTTTTTGGATAAGCTACTTAAATTTTTTTAAAGTTTATTAGCATAGCTAATTATATATTGCTTAGTAATTTAATGTAGGTGCAGTAATAATGGAGGAAATCAAAGCAAATAATAATACAAATAAGCTATACCTTACAAATGTCAAACTATAAGGTTATTTTCTCAAATGAGATAAGACATTCAGCAGTGTATCTCACGAGATGTAACATTTAAAACTGCACAATTCACAAGTTGGTATAACAATACACTATTGTATGTTCTAACCTTGTGTAGTATTACACACCATGCGACATATGCAGTTACAGTTTCTCTCTAAATACAGAGAACAAAAGACCACAAAATTAATGTGTTACCATTATGTATTAAATATTTTGAAATCTAACCTGGTCCATTGATGCACCACTCTGAAGATAGACACACTGTGCCGCAGTATAAATATAATATTTAGTATAATATAACATAATATGCAGTGGGTAGAGTACCTTAACTGGTACCTCGCATTGTTACCTTAGAAAACCCGGTAAAAGATCATCAATTTTAAAGTCCAGCAACTCAGATAAGCCTAGTGCAGTAAAATACGGTGATCAACTTAGCCTTGAGGATTGTGTGAAGAAAATTGTGTGTTGTGACAGCAATTTTCACTGTATGGCTATTTAAAAACAAACTATTGTCAATCCTGTCAGGATTTGAAATGGGAATCGACATCAATCTTGACATTAGTCTGATCACCATTATTTCATCACATAATCATCCTGATCTTGGCTAGTCATCTTTCAGTTAACTGAAACTAAAGCAAAAGCCACATTATTGTTAGGTATTTACTTTTTGTGTAAAGATTTAATTAGTTTACTATAAATTGACTCAGTTTTAGATAACTTGTATTGCTTCTCAAATTATTCAGTAATTGGACTCCTTGAGAATGTATTCCTACTTTATTTAGTCAACCAAGATTTCATAGTAATATGCTTGTTTGGGATGAAGTACTATATGTTTTTATATGCTTCAGAAATATTTACTTATTGGCAATTTAAATCTTAACTTAATAACTTCATGATTCAAGGTCGACTTCATGGTCACAAGAAAAATTGTTTAGTTTTAGCCATGTCATCCACTGTACTTATTGGCGAGCGAGCGTAGCGAGCGAGACACTTACAGGGGTAACACAATCGAAAATCGGGGATGTTTATTTATTTATTTATTTATTTATTTGTATATATGTATGGACGTATGTATGTCATTTTGTACTTTGACCCTCGCGTTTTTGTGTTAGTTATGTGGTCGACCTGGTCCCAAATTGCACTAAACAGAATCCTCTGGTTTATCGATCAGTACCCGTATCACTCTAGAAATTGAATTGTTTACCGTTTTGAATTCTTTTGCGGGTGCAGTTAAAACTTGAAAACTTAAGGGACATCCATTTCTATTCGTGTTAGTGGCGATGGTATGTCAATGCGCTCTTTGTCATGGTTATAAGCCGTGCGCAACAGTATTTACTTGAAAATACACTGTCCACTAGACTACTGCGAAGGTAAGTCTGTGCAGGTGCATGTCCAGTTGTGTCAAAGCATTGTGTGTTACAACCACTACTTAGCTAAAGAATATCACAAAGAAAACTTTTAAATAACGTGTATTGTTTTGTTGTTTTTTTTTTTCCTTCCAAGCAGTTGCAGAGAGTTGTTACTATGGCACTGAAACCCCTTTACCCTGTGTGCTAAATTTAAAAACTGGACCTTATTTCCAGTAGCTTCAGTGTTAGAAGTCCAAATCATTCATATAAAAATAGTATAGTCTTTAGGCTCGCTCGCCATTTGTGCTAAAGCACATCACTAGTAGTTTTAGTTTTCATCAAATTTGCAGCCTCTAAAATGTTTAGTTATAGTTTTTCAATTATTCTAGGTTTAGTTATTCTTATCAAAAGTAAAAAAAAATACCTCAAAACTGAGGGTTTAGGTTTTAGTTCTAGTTCTAGTACACACGTGTAAGGTATATGCCTGAACTTCAAAAAGGTGTCTCCAAATGGAATATTTTCTTTAATGAGGTCACATTAATGTAGTGCTTGTTAACAGGGTTGTGATGAAAAAATGTCTAAAGCTTCTCCCATGGAGATAGTTGCTGCCATGCCAGCTAAATCATTTGGAGTACCAATAGCTTTGAAAATTGACGCTTTTTTACCAGACCGGCATCCTGTGGTCAAAGTGTAAGCTACCAGTGCCAGCACTGCATCCACTGTGCACATAGTGCTTGAAAAACAACATACATATGTATAATGAACTGACCTGGATAACCACTACTTACATATAATTCCTTGACATACACAGCCACTGTTATTTTCTGAAATAAAATATTATAGCACTTGTAATTTGAAAAGTAGCAAGTATTTTTTTATATGACTCAATCTAACCTAATAAAGACTGGAAGAATTAAGACTTCGGACAAACAATGAAATGTTTGTATTAGACCACACATCATACATGGAACCATTTTAAATAATAATAATAGCAAATTTTCTTGTACTAATGGCCTATATTATGTTAACACTTAATATATTATTGGCTGTTAGAACAAGAAAATTTACTACTATTATAATTACATGAGTTGAGGTGAATGATTTTTTAAAAAATAATGTCTATAATGCAATAAAAATATAATAATACATGGAATACAATGCGCTATTATATTAACTGAACCAATTAGACATAAAATTGCCATGAAATAAAATATCCAGCATTATACATCTATGTATAAATTTGTAAAGTAGCAAACTACTTTCATTTGACACACTCTAACCTTGGCCATCACTGCATGTTATTCTTTGACACAATAAGTAGTTATTACTGCCTATAGGTTAAAATGATTACCATTGTAATCTGTATAGCAACAAGCATTTTATAATACCATCTTACCTTCAATATGATTGCATGTTTCTCTTTGAGATAAGCAGCAATTATCACAATCTGAAAATAGATTAGATTATGATAAAATTATTGAAGAATTACAATTGATAATTATCATCAGTAATTGAATCACTAAATGTCTTAAAAGAGTGATTTTTTGTGAATGTGTGAGTATTTGATTAAATTTGTGCATTAGTAGCAGAGAGAATAAACTGGAAGTGTGGTACAGATGTAAGGTAAAGTGTGGCAATGGTGTAAACCCCTGGTCCTGCATCTAGCTACTTCTGGGTAAGTTAGATAGCCTTTAATTGTAGGATGCACTCTAACCTTGACTGTCACAGCAAGTTGTACCATCTTGACATAATTGCAACCTGAAAAATCCTGGTAGTAACAGCAAGCATCATACTGTGACACATTCTAACCTTCACAATAACTGTATATTCTTCTTAAGCAGTTATTGATTTCTATAAAATGGAATAATATTCTGACACATTATTCTTTGACACAATTAACACATATAGCTTTCTGAAATGGATTTGAATCCTGATTGTGGTATAAGGGAGGTCTAAGAGAGACTGCCAAAGGTAGGTCACTGTTACAAGAGCTGCTTATGCTTCTCATTTTAAGGTGATCAATCCAGCAGGGGTTGAATCTGAGATTGAGCTTATACTGAGGCACAAGTAAAAATAACATAGTCTCTTTTGTAAATACTAAGCCAACAGACTCATTATATTCTCCTATATCACTTGTATACCTATAGATTTGTATATTGCCTCTAGCACTCACCTTGAACACCTTGAACAGTACTACTTGCTATTGTCAGACAAATGAAGCAATAGTCATTCCCTGGAAAAAAAAATACATTACCTTTCTACCAAATTCTTATAAAAACTGCAACAAAACAATCTGACCTTGACATTCTCTACATGTTATTCTTTCACCTACATTGCCTGAAAATAGTAAACAACATTAAACATTTTTTTATTATAACCTGTGGTGTCTTTCATGCTTTAGTTGTTCTGACCAAATACAATGCATTCTGTTTCTTCGCATGAGCAGCAACTGTCACAGAATCCTAGAATATGACAATATGACTAGTAAAAAGTTTGCACATTATGTCACTGCATATATGTACTTGTGATATATAAATTAGTAAGATTCACTCAATGCACCAACCCATGTAACCTAATATTGTGATCTTTTGCATCCACTATGAATTGCACTGGTGAAGCGCTACTTATCTGTTCCATAAGATCATAATGAGTCATGGAACATCACTAGCTACCACCAGTTTATAATAGGACTGTACTAGCTAAATATATGAACATTTTACACTTAGTGTGCTTCATAAACAAGAAAAACTATAGTACACATGATAACCGTATACTGCAAGTTAATGAGCAATTTCTTGCTATAGAGTAACCCATCAAAGAACACAAGAAACTGGCAATCATTAATATATTCTTAATTATGTGGAGGAATACTTACCCTGAGCAGAACAGAACAGTAATGTTGTCCTTATCAGGCCAAGCAGTGTCAGCTTCATTGCTACAGCAGCACAAGTTAGGGCGCAACTGATATCACAGCCTGCATTCAGTCAGTTATATGTATATTAAATGTGTTACGTGTTGCGTAATATTTCATGTGTTATTGTATCAGGGAGTTACATATTGATATTGAAAACAGAACATTATGCACCAACCCATCATGTAAACACAACAATGCTAAGAATGATAATGTTGGTGATAGTGTTGATGATAACGAGATACGGTCACAAACTTCAATTACAGTACAATTTCATAAATTTTTAGTTATAATTCTAGTTGTCAATAACAATGGGCTAAGCATCACAAATTCGTGTAGGCTTCAGTAATACTGCACTATGTAATGATGTAAATCAAGAGAAAATTTGCAGAAATAAATGAGAGATGTTCAAAAAATGGTTGGTACAGTTATTCCACTACATACAAAACCTGGTAAACTACTGCCTGAATTTATTTTACCAAAGCAACAATTATAACTGTGATCTTCATTAAAAGCGTCAAGTCTATATATTATTATATACTCCACTGTGCGGTTTAAATATCAAAGGTAGCCCATATTTTGGTCAAAACATTGGTATTTAAAAAAATAGCTATAATCATAAGTCAATTAAACATTTCTTTGAATACCAATGTTTTGACCAAAATATGGGTCATCCTCTCTGTAGGGTCAAATCTGTCACTACCTTCCCCTCCTGAGAGTGAAATGGTTCACTAATTATAACATTAAATGTAATACTTGAGATATTTAAGACAATTCAAAAGTTCTAAAAAAATATTGTGTCTTTAAACTTGCCATTTATTATATCGCTGATAAACTGTATTTAAGTTATTGCACACTTTATTAGAAGAGTACCATCTTTATCCTATAAACTTATAGTTTTCACTTACTTTGAAATGAAAACACAAAATTCAAAGTTGTTCATCGAGGCATCTTACCAAGGCTTTTGTCCGTTAATGTCAGCTTCTTTCTCACTCTCTTCCCAAAGTAGTTTTGATAGTAACAATAATGAGTTTCCTAATTCCTTTGCCTCACTATTTCTGATTTGTGTTTTGATAATAAAAATGTTTATGATTCAGTCATTCTCGGCAGAAATAATTATAATAATAACAAATTATTCTCTTTTTAACAGTCAATATAGTTAATTATAACTTAACCTTATTTATTATTTGCTATTAATAACAATGTTTATTCGATCCAATACTTTCCCAAAATGTGCAAAGAAGTATTATCGGGCACTATATCTTATACAAGAGAACAGAGGCAATAGCAGTTTTAGTTCCACTATGATGGGCTGGATGGTACCTCTAGATTGGACAGAAACCTGACCTGAGCTATTAGTTGTTGAATTGGAAGTTGGCAATACTTTAAATAAAGTCAAAACCTGGCACATGAGTGTGTTCCATTGAACAAAATTACAACCGTTCCAAAATATTCAAACCCACCCTTTCGATATGTGTATTTAAGTTATAACAATTAACTGGCACATTCTAAGTTCTGTATCTATCTTCATTCACAAATATTGGTAAGTTTGGTTAGTTCTTTCAGTTTGCGTTTCCCTGTAAGTTGTGTGAAGCTTATGGAGAGTAGACCCTAAGTGTTCACAAGAGAAATGTTACATAATGGGAAGAGTGGCAAACAGTTTCAGTAGTGAGAAACATTGAGCAGAGCATCTGGACACATTCCTCCTGAGAACTTAGGGCGATCGCTTTGGGGAATTTTCAATTGTTTTGATTTCCAATGAAGTCCTTCATAAAAAACATCAGCATTGGGAAGATCCCTCGAGACTAAACATCTGGCTTTACAATAAATACTGAACTGACATAATTGTATTCAAAATCAGAGCTCTGGTGATTGCTGGTCTGGGTGAGATCTTCATATCTACTGAACATTACTGGACTATTCTCTTCAATGGCATGCTATTTTTTAAATACCTAAGATCTCCTGACTGGCTTTGTGTCATTGCGACTTACCAGCAACTAAACCTGTTGCATTTAAACGCATTGATTCAGTATATACAGTTATTTATTCATGACTCTTTTAAACTGTATTATTATAGTCTGTCTGTTTGTTTGCCTGTTTTGTTGCTCTGTTCTGTATGTTTTTGAAACCTCTTGCAAGGAATGAATGTCAATAGAAAGCATTCATCCTAACAAATTATTTTATTCTTGTACTTTTCTTTCAGTTTTCCTTGTGTAACTTTTCTTGTGTAATGATTCAAATCATTATTTATATCATTATGACTCAGATAATTGTAAAGGATTGAGGAATAGACACAACAAATGGTGCCTAGCATATCCTGTTTGCAGTAATCAAACCACAAAGCCCTAGTATAAGGAGTCATATAAAGATACAGCTTAGCTAGATGTCATTATTCACTTAAAATGAAATAATATTCCAGAGTAAATGATCCCCCTTGCCCACCCCCCCTCCCCACAACCCTCCCCACAACCCTCATAAACATGAACAATAAATGAAACTGTAAGGAATTAATAACAATTAAATAATATTCTGCAGTTTATCTGTAACAAATAGTTCTATTTTTTGCCTTTACTTTTAATAATGTATGAATGGCCAGATAATTACTTGCAGGAATAGTAACATAATATAAATAAATAAAACATGGATGATGTTAGTCTTATCTAGAAAATGTTCAAAAAGGATACCACGTAAGATACATTAGCAAGGAAAAAGGAGGCTAATACAGCAATTTTATGGATCTTAAATATGTGATGTGTTAGTCCAGTTTTCACATCGCAAACAATATCCATTTAGATTTATAGAACACTGTAACGCTTGCATATCTCTGTACTGCTATAATTTCCTTTCTATTTTTTTTCTCTGTGTATATACAGCTGTAAACTCTTTTTTTTTTTTTTTACTTCAAATTGTCAAATTTGGTGGACTTGTCATATATAATTATTAAATGAGTGACTGGCAGTAAAGCTATCGATCAAGCTATCGATCAAGCTATCAAGCTATCGATCAAGTCAAAATTTGAAGTGAGTTAGCTACCTGTCTCTAGTTTAGCTACCTAATTTTGTGGGTCAAATACCATTCCTCTTCAAAACTCATGGACAAAACTGGACAAACTGAAAAATGAAAAGCAATGAAGTTTATTCATATTATGGTCACTAAAAAAACTGAAATTAATTTAAAAATTGTAATTGAACAGCAATTTATAAATTAATACTGCATTCATTTAATATTCAGTAGTAAACATAATATTTATCTGCTATGAGTCACACCGTACAAATTTTCATACTCAAGACTTTTAATGAAAGTCTTGTTAAGAACTCTAAAAATCCACAACTTCATAAATACTTTCTTTTCTTTCTGCTATCCCATAGGCGACATTCTCCTTGTATTCACAATCTGCTACGCCATAAGATAAGTTTGTGTCTGTATTCAAGATGACATCCTTTGAACTTTTGTTAACTTCATCCCTTCTTTTCTTCTTTCTTGCCAACACACAGGTGGCTACCGCAATTATAGTGATGACAAAGAGACTAAGGCAAAATGCACTTCCTAATCCTATAATCCAAGATGCTATAATACAAAAATAACATTATATGCAATTTTGAGATTAATAATTATTGTTGTCAGGACACTGTTTCATTGCATACCATATGTGGCTTCAGTCACTGAAGTAGTATTGACATTTGGTAATGTTGGAAGAGATGTAGGTATCATGGTTGAATATGAAGTGGTTGCTACCATTATCGGAGATGGTGTGATCTCTGCAGCTGTATATGTGGAAAACAACAACAACACTTTAATCACTGCTTACTCTCGATCATTTACACTGAATATTTTTATTACTTTGTAGTTAAATACTACTTGATTAATTTAGATATAATATATTATATGTGTATATGTTGCTTTTTGTTTGAATGAACATATTTCAGTAATATTAAGAATTTTGGTTACAGTAAAAAAGATTGAGGTTTGCACGGAGTCATTGCTTTAATGTATGCATAAAGTCTTATCAATAAAATAATCCCATTAAAGAACTACGTAGTATCATAAAGTTGTAGTTGTTTCAATTTCTAGCTGAAACCCTCAAAATTTGCTCAAAGTAGTGGCAAAAAAAATGATGACAGATGTGACAAATTTTTCAATTCGTAATTAAAATAAGTATACTATCAATACAAAAGGTAGTAGCATAAGTGTAAGATGATTTATGACTAAGGGTGGGTTATGGAATATTTTTTAAATCATGAGTTCTTCAGCTAACCCGACCAAGGCAGAGGGATAGCTGGAAGTGAGTGAGTTAAAAGCACCTAACCTGCTAATTACTACCTAGCTTATACCAGGAATTGTAAAATCTCATTTTTTAGTTGGTGACAGGTTCTTTATGTGGTCCACATGTCTTTTCCATAACTGACCCATAACCTCCACTTCTACGCTGAAGTTAGTAGTTATCACTTCTTGTTTATGGAAAAAGTTGATAGTAGTTCTTGACTACAAGGTTCATCAGTTCTGATGTATTCAGTTTATATAACGGGATGCTGAAATGATTTTATTTTTGCAATGATCAAAACAATGCAAAAAACAAAATGCAACAAAAATCAGTGACAACAAATTAATAGAGTAAAAAGGAGTTAAAAACTATATCAGGAGGGAAAGTTTGGGTAAGTGTGCAACCACAGGCTTGCATTTCCTTTCCATATGGAGCATTGGCAATTCTGCCCATTAAATTATACCATGCCACCACAACCATTTATTCCATGCCTAGCAAAATATTGATCTTATATTCAGTCATCAAGAGCTACAATGAATAAGTTACTAATATCCTTGGGTATATGGTTACAGATTTCAGATATATTATATCTACTTGAGAAGAGTTTCGGTATTATAGTGCATAAACAGCAAGAAAACACCTTGTGACATCAAACCTTGCTTTCGACACACATATCAAGATATCACAGCTTCTGAAATCGAAAATAATGTTTGAACAATGTTTAGAAAATTCCATAATGTACCAAATGATATAACCTTCAACATTGCAACATGATGTATTACTTGAAGTATGTAGTAGGTGTCATTTTCTGATAATAAATAATACAAAATTCAAAAAGTTAAAACTAATTGCAGCTTATTGGAGAGTAAGTTAATTGTAGTATAAAAACTGAGCTAAGAATATTCCAGTAAGAGAGAACATTTCAAAAAAGTGAAACAACTAAATTTGGGGCTGCTTAAACCTCTGCAAATTATAGCTCGTGCTACAAGTTATGACCTCGTATATTGCATTGTCCCTATTCATGTGGGCAAAAATTATCACTGATTCCTGAAAAACGAAGCTAGTATAATATTATGTATATAATACTCAATATTTATATTAATTGGAAATTGTTAATAAACATATATACCATATTTAATTACAGTAACATACTTCTATCAAGCAATCTTGTCTGGTTAGCTATGACAATTATTAATATACTTATGAAAGCTAGGAGCATATAGCCAGTAACTCAATTAATAGATTAAAAATTATATAGTTTATTCAACTTTGTATGTGTTAAATAGAACCATGTTGTGGTATCTAAAAGCTTAGCAGTGCCAGATTCATAATGCAACTAGTATATACAATCACCTCAAATGATTAATTGGTCTGCATCAAATTGAATCAATATATAAACTATAGTTCTTTCAAACTGATAAAAGGTTTGAAATTCCCTAACCCTCTATAGTCTAATTTTTTATGTCCATAATTATTTATTTCTTCCCAAAGCATATGTTTCTGCCACATTGTCATTCACTTTATTATGGTAAAATTCTGAAATTATGTTCTTACTAGCTGGTCTACATGTCACTTGAATAGTCAGCATTCTTATTAATAGAGTTAGAAGTTGAAACAAAACTAATTCTTTACAAACACTTGGCTATTTTTAAATAAATGAACTTGCTTGAGTAGTGCAAGAGTAAATGTAATAATTCTGTCTGTAGTCTGTTATTTTTTATATTTAATGTAAACTCTAGGCATCGTTAAACTAAAACCTGCTTTATTCAGCTTTAAAATGCTCTATAAATACAAATACATGATATTGTATCTGCATTCATTGTGGCCAATAGAGTTGGCACGGTTTTATGATTTGTCCCCCATACAGTGTTGTAGGAAGATGCTTCAGTAAGGGGAGGGCATGTTTTTGTGGTTTAACGGTGTTCATGTGAGAAATCACCTCGTTAAATTCTGCTCTAAATTATGGGGGTGCCACTCCCCCCTTCCTATGCCATTGCCATAATTCTTGGAAGATTACTGGTATTATTGTAAGAATGTTTTCACTTTCAACTGACAAGTCTGTTAAGATTTCCAAACTTTATCTCAAATGTTATGAGCTCCTTTTGGGTAGATTTTGAACCGTTTGATACAGCTGTTGTGATCATTTATTTATATTGGAAGGTTTTCAATTTCTTTAAACCTATTAAAATGGATAATATCAAATATAACATAACTAGAATTTCCTCATCTCTTGATATGTGTATTAAATTTTAGTATCACATTAGGAAAGGTTGACCATTGAACATCCACTAAGAGTCATATGGAGAAATAATTTTAGTCTGATGATTATATTACAATACCACATTTCAATAAATACTGATGATTTGCTGATTAAAAAATACAAAAGATTAATTAAAATGAAGAGGTAATTTTAACAGAATAGATGTACTCACAGAGTAATACACATTCTGATAAGCCATATGTTATTATATAATTAATATCTTGATATAGGTAATTATAGGAGTAGTTATCTATCCTGTTGAGATATGTTTACAAGGAGCTTCTAGAAAATTAAAATACAATTCCCTCTGGTAGGACCTTTACTATTGTAATAATGCATTATAAGCAAAATTAATTAAATTCTATAAATATACTCACTTTCCAATGATGTTCTATAAAAAAGATTATTTTCACAACTATTTTAATTAAATATGTTAGTGGTAATGTAGCAGTGAGTCTGAGCAAATGTACAAATAAAATTAATCAAGTGTCATTTCAGTTATCTTCATCAATCTTGAACACTACCATTGGAACACCCACTTGATGTACTTACTCTGCGCTTCTTATCTACCACACTGTATAAATTCTTATTTACGACACTGTATATCGGACATTCGCCTTGAATCTGAACACTCTCTTCTGCTCCATTGCTGTTCGGTGTGTCTACAAGATGAGTAGACATACGGGTAACATTAGTAGAGTTGTAATTGTCTTCTTCAAGTAGAGCATATTCAGATTCAATTTCTTCGTTCACTGTTCCCGAAGTGATATTGGTTTGAATGTTACCAACTAATGCATCTGATACAACTGCATAGTCTGAATCTTTAATAATGTTGGAGTTACTGCCACCATCTTGTCTCCTCTGTTCATCCACTATCATAGGAGATATTGATACCATTTGTGTGCTTCTATCTTCATTGACTTGTACTACAGTCTGTGAAAAATTTCTGTTGACTTCTTCATAAATGTTTGTCTCAGAATTCACACGTGATGAATTCACATGAAGAGGAAGTGTACGAGTTTTCTTACTTCTCTTTTTATATAATATGAATACAATGAGAAGGATGACTGCACATGTTAATATTATGGCAATGAGTGTAATAGCTATTGTGACTGCTACCAGTGAATTAGACCCAGATTGATCTAGCCCCGGAGTGGTCATTTTTCTTTCTTCCATGGTTGGAGTATTCAGATTTGCTGAAGTTGAATATGTTGAGAATATTGAAGTAGTCGTAGATATGATCATACTGGAAGTTGTCTCTACACTGGTAACTTCTTCATTTAATTCATAATTGAAGATATGAGAAAATGAATTCTTGAGAGAAATAGTAAAGCTCCTTTATAGTGCCACACCGTTATACTTCACAACTTTCTTGTAATTAATGCTACTGTGTATTATTCTATATAGCTAGTGCACTCCTGACTGAGATATGTTATCCTACCCTTAGTACTAGTTACACACTCCCACATTCCATTCAAATTTTAGTAGATTAAATTGTAGTTATAGGTATTTGTCACAAGATTAAATCAGTTCGTGAAATTAAACTATATTCACCTATATAATTCACATAATGAAAAAATACACCAGGTAAATATATAATGTTTATATATATAATTATATTTAGTACTAATTACATGAGTCAGAGTGTGCTATGGTGAAATATTTCACGAGCAGGCTAATATATTTTTACGAGCCAGAGGTAAGTGAAAATAACCTGAGAGTAAAAAATGTTGCCATATCACCCTGAAGGGTGTAATTAGGTTTATTCCATGCTAGATAGCTTTACTGAAGTGGTTTTGCACTAGGTTAGTAACTCTTGATATATAGTTGGCATAAAACTCACTAGGGGCTCCACTTTCTCACAGCTGATATTGTAGCAGCTTGCTCTAACCTGGCTGGGTATGCTTCACTAGAGGAATATAGCCTGTAAAAACCCAGAAAACTGGTAAGCCAGGCCAGTTGTTATTACTATTAGGGTAATACACTTGCTAATGCTAGTGTGAGATATCAGTATGTGATAACCTGAATTTCTCTAATTTGTGAGTAACTCAAGGTCACTTACCTCATAATAACACTGTAAAGATAACTAGCTGTTGAATAAATATGTATTCTACTCTAGATATCTTCACAGTGTTACTTTTAGGTATGTGACAGGAGATAGCTTAAGTAATCACATGGTGTTATTTCACTGCCAAGCTCATTACCTTAGTAGTTATAGCAACTGAGCTGGGCTTACATTTTCAGGGTTTTTACAGCTACTTTCCATTTGTTAAGCCAACCCAACCAGATTAGAGCAGCTGCTATAATATCAGCTGGGGGTGTGAGGAGCCCCCAGAAAGTTTTACAGGCCCTAATGCAAACTACTTTCAGTGAAGATATCTAGCATGGAATAAACCACTTATTAAACTCTGTCAGAGTGATATGGCTAGATATTTCACTCTTAGGCTTTATTTTCACTTGCCTCTGGCTAAATAAATTAGCCTGCTAGTGAAATATTTTGCCATATCACACTCTGACTCATGCATTAAGTTACTGCGTGTGTGTGTGTGTGTGTATATATATATATATATATATATATAAGCTAGATATCTTCACAATGTAATGTTTAGGTTCACTCATTACCGTCTGATATGCTAGTAGTTATATAACAACCTCTACCTTACTTTGTTTTCAGTTTTTACAGCTACCTTACCCTAGTGAAGCCTACCCAACCAGATTTGGAGCAGCTGCTAAAATATAAGCTGGGGGTGTGGTGAGTCCAGAGAGTTTAACAGCCATCTTTACACCAATTGTTATCAAACCTAGTTCAAACTACAGCAGTGAAGATATCAAGCATAGAATAAACCACTTATTACACTCAGGCAGAGTGTGTGGCTAGATATTTCACTCAATATTTTGCCATATCACACACTGGCTCATGTAATAATTACTATATATAAAATATATTAACCAATTTATTGCTACTGCCTCAAAATTACCTATTGAATTAGCTATTGGGACTCACTGGTATGCTAGCCACTTCATTGCTCAAAGAGTTAGATTTTTAATTATATTGGTGTTCTTCTGTTATTAAGTTCAATAAGATATAATTGGAATCACAATAAGCTAAGCCAACAGGGGTGCAGGAATAAAATGAGAGTCCAGCAGAAATAAAATCAGTTGTCAAAGAATTTATTTCAGTGCACAGAAATAGTTGTTTGTCACCTGTTATTCCTATGTGCTTGCCCCTTTAATTAGTGCTATAGAAGTTTATCAAAGTACAACAGCTAAAAAAATGTAGATTTCACTTTCATGGGAAGAGTGGATAGCTAGTACCTTATGCCTCATTACTTTTCTAGAATGTTGATGTGACGTCATGATGAAAATGAAAAAAAAAAATTCTGAGTAGCTTTTCTATATTATTTTGTTTCAATTACTGTTATATAAGATGTAAAATATAATAGTAGAATATAAAGACCATTAATAAAATAGAGTTGAGCATACACATTGTATGGCCTCCCCAGAGCAATGCTTACGTTATTTAATGTTTTGTTAAAATATACAATTAATGCCTGACCTTTTGTTGAATATGCCGTAGAGTAAACATTGGATCCTGATAATAAAAGGCACAATTAACAGTTTGATTATCATTGTGTAACAATAAAGTTAATCCCTGACCTGCTGTTGAATATGTAGTAGAATAAAGTTCGGATCCTAAAAATAAAAGGCACAATTCAGTTTGATTATGATTATTGTGTAACAATAAAGTTAATAGATAGAAAATTTCTCACTTAAAGGGGTTTAGAGAGAAGCAAAGGTAAAATATGAAAATAATCTTAGTTGTTGCTTTTTATTTTTTTTTTTTTCTTCACATTTTGCCTTTGGTTCTCTCTAGACCCCTTTAAGTGAAAAAGTTTCGCTCTAGTTTTTATGAAGGGTCAGAACTTGATAATTGTAATAAAGTTAATCCCTGACCTGCTATTGAATATGTTGTAGAGTAATGTTCGGATCCTAAAAATAAAAGGCACAATTCATAAGTTTGATTATAATTGTGTAACAGGACATCATTGAATATTCTAACCGTGATTGTTATCATTACACTTGACAGGACACGTGCAGTCACTATCATAAACTGAAAATAGAGAACAAAATATAAAACTTTGATAAGCACATCAATTTAGTGATGTATAACTGAGGATGTCCGTTTTATCCAGCTAAATCTAACATGGTTTATATCTTTATATATCACATACATTTTGGTATAAGTATTAATTGATGTTTCTGCTTTTTTACAACTACCATCTCTATCAACCTATTAACGTTGAGTTGAACATTATTTAGATAGGATTACGGACAAATTTGAAACAAATGACCAGGACTGTTTCAAATCACCTTAAATGGCATAATTTCAGTAATTAATTCCTCTTATTAATAACATTAAATTAGGTTGCTGGAACAGTCTGGCACTTTGAATGATAGGCTAACTCATTGTTGACTGCTTCTATGGAGACTATTTATTTACATATCAACTGTATGCATAGGCTTGTACTTGAGAGTGGCAAGATAACACTTGGCCCCTCTGTCACTTCCTGTCCCATTATGCCACTAATTTATGCAATATAACATTTGTGAAATCTTACCTTGATTATATCTGCATACTACCATTTGACACAAGGAGCACTCTGAAAAAGAAGCACTATTTTAGAAAGTACTGATTTGAAAAACAGCACTTATAATATTTACTGACCTGGTGGATTACTGCTAATTATAATTTTTTCACATGAGCAGCAGTGATAATCTCCTGAAAGTAGAATGTACAGCATATTTACAATCTTGAGCCAGTTTGTGACTTGTAAAGTTACTAGCATAATAATTAATGTCATATTCTAAACTCTAGCATTGTGGCTCGTACTGATTTTTTATTTTGAAACTGGTTTAATACAAACTGTAAAAGCTGGGGAAG
>WLWD01003610.1_pt1 | contig 59649 bp, 46 predicted proteins | sample 6712731 | NCBI WGS metagenome assembly WLWD01 (sample SAMN12718690, study PRJNA576275) | sponge metagenome | isolation source: marine sponge | host: Mycale hentscheli | place: New Zealand: South Island, Marlborough, Capsize Point | collected 2014-11-01 | reverse complement strand
GTTACAAGGATGGCAATGATCATATGGGGGAACATCAGGATGACGAGCAGGACTTGGTCCCCAGTGCTGCCATTGCTGCTCTCTCATTCGGCCAGAGAAGGGATCTGGTCTTCCGACATAGAGATGCGAGAGGTGCCAAAGGCTTAAGAAAAGATATCGAATCTGTAAAAATCGGCTTGGAGCATGGAAGTCTCCTAGTCATGCTCTATCCTACAAATGTGTACTGGTACCATGCCTTGCCTGTTCGCAGATTAGCGGCAGGGCCAAGGATAAGTCTGACATACAGGGTCCTGAAGTCATAGCTGATTGATTTAATCTTATTTGTCACCTGTTTTTTTTTTTCCACTGCTGATTCAAAACTCAAGTTTAGTTGTTTTATCTGCTTTTCTTTCATCAATTAAAAAAAAAATACTGACAAGTTTTGATACTATATTATAGAAACACAAACAACAACAAATAATCACACACTAACAACAAATTATATTACAATTTAACTGAATTAGTTTCACTCTCTCTAGTCTGAATTCCTCTTGTGTGTCTTACAACTACCAAAGCCACTTAACTGCTGCCAGGGCAACGGTTGCCACAGCAATTATGCTTCCTGCCAGAATGCCTGGGAATTTAGATGGTCCTAGTAGCAGGGCCAAGGATAAGTCTGACATACAGGGTCCTGAAGTCATAGCTGATTGATTTAATCTTATTTTGTCACTTGTTTTTTGTTTTTTTTTCCACTGCCGATTCAAAACTCAAGTTTAGTTGTTTCATCTGCTTTTCTTTCATCAATTAAAAATACAACAACACATGAACTGAGAAGTTTTTGATACTATATAGAAACACAAACAACAAAAAATAATCACACACTAACAACAAATTATATTACAATTTAACTGAAATTAGTTTCACTCTCTCTAGTCTGATTTCCTCTTGTGTCTTACAACTACCAAAGCCACTATAACTGCTGCCAGGGCAACGGTTGCCACAGCAATTATGCTTCCTGCCAGAATGCCTGGGAGTTTAGATGGTCCTCTGTCAGTGTTTCTGTTTCCAGAGTTTGCATTCAGCTGTGAGGTTGTCTCGCTGTTCACCGTGGTGTAGAAATAAGGAGCTTCCTTGAGAGTGAAACATTATGTATAATATGAATATTAGATATGTAATGTCATGGAGTAATGTGGACTCACTGGTGTCGGACATTTGAAGTCCTGTAGGTTCTCCCAGTTAATGAAGTCTGTCTTATCACCCACTCGCTCCAACTGACAAAATAAGAATAATAAAACCATGAATTCAGCCTTGCATTAGAACAATTGGAACAATGTGAAGTATTAGCGATTAATTGTACACAATTGTAGAGACCACCATATTATATGTAACTCTCATCATCAAATTATTTTATCCATCAATTTTGTATCTTGTGGATTAATGTTTTGATAACTATTGTTTGTGTCCTAGTGTATTGTTTGTGTTTCAATAGCTTACATTCTTGTTTGGTAAAGTATCGTCATCGTCATTTCCTCGTTTTTGATTGTAATCATTCATTTTTTCTTATCGTATAATTAGAGAGCAAAAAATACAAATTGTTGACAGTTTAAATGGTAGCTAGACACTTGGGCTCTCGCGCTCCGAAGACAAGCTCCTTCATAGATGGTCCTTCGAGCCGGATACCCTGTATAGAACCGGCGATTCACTGTTAGTTATCTTCCGGAGCATTTGCGTTAGCAGTTTATTAGCTTTTCGGCGACCACGTGTTCCCTGCCTTCACATAACTGTATCGGCCATGACTGAAGACCCTGTGCGTGCTCTCTCGAGTCGCAAGAAAAAGCGAGGAATCGTAAAGGCCTCTCTTACTCGTATTAGTAACCGCTTGGATGTTTTGGAACATTCTACCGACCTAAGCTCGGAAGAACCTCGACGCCTTACCACACGTCTGGAATCTTTGGTTGCAGAGTTCAAAGTTCATCACTACGCTGTCATTGACCTGATCGATGATGAAGCAGAGCTGGAGGCCCAACAAACTATTCTCGATGAACATGATGATTTCGTGGCTGCGCTCACCTCTCGTTTGGAAAATCTTTCAACCATTTGTTTGTCCCGAAACTCCAGTGAACCCAAGAAGGCTCTGAAACGTCTAAAAAATCTTGAAAGAGGATTGAAGGCTGTGCAAGATGGAACCTCTGCACTTCCTACAGGCGAGGATGGCATCTGTCTACTACAGCAATACACTGAACAGCTTACAGAAATTAAAGCGGAATCTACCGATATACGTCGAAGTCTACTTACCTTTGAAGTGGAGGATGATAGTGAGCTTGGTCTTCTTCTCAATCACATTGAAAGGAATATATTTGATCTATCTCTGGCCATCAAGAAATTATTGCGAGCACACGACCCTCCTAGCATCTCTAGCATGCCGGATCCGAGTGGAGTCAAGCTTCCTAAACTTGATGTACCCACATTTGATGGGAACATGCTCAATTGGAAGACCTTTTGGGAACAATTTGATGTATCTGTGCATTCTCGAACTAACCTTACAGACACTGAGAAGCTTGCCTATCTACGCCATGCCCTCAAGGATGGGAGTGCTAAGACATCGATAGAAGGATTGTCTAGATCTGGTGACCACTATAACGAAGCTCTTACCTGTTTGAAATCACGCTATGATCGTCCTCGACTGATACATCAGGCTCATGTACAGAAAATCTTGGAAGTTCCCAACTTGAAAGATGGAACAGGAAGGGAATTACGTCGCTTACATGATGTGGCCCAGCAACATTTACGCGCACTTAAAGCTCTAGGCCATGAACCATCTGGTTCATTCGTTACCTCGTTGTTGGAACTTAAGCTGGATGTCAACACCATGTTTGAATGGCAACGCCATAGTCAATCATCTCATGACGTACCTCACTACAAAGAACTGTTGGAATTCATCAATCTCAGAGCACAGGCATCTGAAGTCTCAATGCCAGACTCTAGTAAAAGATCATTCAAATTTGAGCCCTACAAGAAGAGTTTCTCTAACCCGAAGGCCGTGGCATCCTTTGCAGCTAGTGCAGATTCATCGAGTATGTGTGTGGTGTGCAAGTCAGAAAGGCATCCTCTGTATGCCTGTCCCAAATTCAAGTCTTTGCATCACGATGACAAGAGATCAGCATTGAAATACAACAGGCTATGCATCAATTGCTTGAAACCAGGACACATAGTTCGGAACTGCAAATCATTGCATCGTTGTCGAGTTTGTCAGAGACCTCACCACACTCTCCTCCACCTTGAAGGGAAGACCCAATCCAGTGTTGCAAGTATTCCTGGTCAACTCCCTGCTGCGCCGGTCACTGCTGCGCCAGTCACTGCCACGCCTGTTACTGCTGCGCCCATTACTGCTGCGCCAATCCCTGCTGCACCCATCACGTCTTCACACGCTGCTACAGAAATTAAGTCTAATTTGTTGCTGATGACTTGCAGTGTGCGAGTCGAAGGCCCTGATGGTTCCTCCATGAAGGCCAGAGCACTACTTGATTCCGGCTCATCAGCATCCTTCATCTCCGAGTGTCTTGCCCAGAATCTTCATCTTCCGCGGTACAACCAGAATACTAAGATATCAGGAGTAGTTGGATTTACGCGCAATTCTGTGCATCCTATTACCACTTTTCGTGTATTCTCTGAATGTAATCCAGACAAGAAGTTTTCTACTTCTGCCGTTATTGTCCCTCGAGTTACTTGTGACTTACCTCTACATCACGTTGCTTTTGATCAGAACTGGAATCATCTTATGGATCTTCATCTTGCTGATCCAGGATTCGGAAAACCTGGAAGAATAGATCTGCTATTGGGTATCGAAGTCTTCTCAGAAGTAATGCTCGAAGGGCGACGCACGGGACCTGTAGGATCTCCCACTGCTTTCGAGACTCACTTTGGTTGGATCTTGTCTGGATGCACAAGTCCTTGTACTCCCACTATTACTTCTCATCATGTCACTGTACTGACAGGTGATGATCTTCTACGTCGGTTCTGGGAGATTGAGGAAAAATCGTTTGCTAAATCAGTTTACACATTGGAAGAGAAGGCGGTTATGGATCACTTTGAAAGTCATCACATTCGATTAGAGGATGGAAGATTCGAGGTTCCACTACTCAAGAAATCTGAAGTCAAACCTCTCGGAGAATCTCGATCGCAAGCCGTTAGACGATTTATCAGCTTTGAGCGCTCTCTGCATATGAAGGGCCACTTTTCAGAATTCAAGGCAGTCATTGATGAGTATTTCGACTCCGGTCATGCAGAGGTGGTACCTGAGAATGATCTCCACAAGTCACCCCATTCGGTGTACTACTTGCCCATGCACGTGGTAACAAAGGCATCCAGTACGACAACCAAGATTCGTGCAGTTTTTGATGCGTCGAGCAAGACATCTAGTGGTATCTCTTTGAATGATTTGCTTTTAGTTGGTCCCACTGTACACTCGTCACTGATTGATGTTCTCCTGCGCTTCAGGCTCCATAGAGTAGCTCTGATCGCAGACGTTAGTCGCATGTACCGAGCAATTGCATTAACTGAGTCAGATCGTGATCTTCATCGTTTCATTTGGAGAAGCTCACCTAGTGGACCACTCAAGGATTATAGGATGACTCGTTTGACCTTTGGAGTTTCAGCTTCCTCATTTATTGCCAATATGTGCGTGAAACAAAACGCTCTAGACCATGTACTTGAATTCCCTCTGGCTGCTAAGGCAGTGGAAGAGTCATTTTATGTCGATGATGGACTTACAGGCGCAGACTCAATTGAACAAGCCATTGAATTGCATCACCAGCTTCAAGCTCTATTCGCTAAGGGAGGATTTCTCCTTCGTAAATGGAATTCAAATGAGGAGGAAGTTTTGCAACATGTTGATCCTCAGCTACGTGAGCAGAAGTCAGTTCACCCGATATCAGGCCCTGACGAGTACGCCAAAACCTTGGGAATTGGATGGAATTCAACTCTTGATCACTTTCGCTTGACAGTGGCAGATTTTCCAGCTACGGAAGTTATGACAAAACGTTTGCTCACATCGGACATTGCCAAGACTTTTGATGCCCTTGGTTGGTTCTCCCCAGTTATCATCATGGCCAAAGTTCTCTTACAACGTGTGTGGGAGGAGAGGATTCAGTGGGACGAACCTGTGCCTGAAGATATTCAGCAGAAGTGGCGGAAATGGAGGGCTGAACTCATTCTAATCACTGGCAAATGTATCCCTCGATGTTATTTCCCCAAGGATGTCAACATTGTTTTCTGGCAGTTGCATGGCTTTTGTGATGCATCCGAGTCGGCTTATGCCGGAGTTGTATATGTTCGGATGGTGGATGCTGCTGGCTCCATTCACACCTCACTTGTGGTTGCGAAAACCAAAGTTGCTCCTCTGAAGAGGCTATCTATTCCTCGTTTGGAGTTGTGTGGAGCTCATCTTCTCTCTCAACTACTGCAACATTGCCAGAGTTTGTTTAGTATCTCTACTACTGATATATTCGCATGGACAGATAGCACAATCGTATTGAATTGGATCGCCGGGAACCCACGTTGTTTTAAAACTTATGTTGCAAATCGGATCACAAACATCACTGAGGCTGTGCCACCAAGTCGCTGGAATCATGTGGAAGGCATACTTAACCCCGCTGATTGTGCTTCCAGGGGCATATTTCCTTCTGAGCTACTATCTCATGAACTTTGGTGGGACGGTCCACCCTGGCTTCGGCTAGGAGTATGTCAATGGCCTCAGTCGTCATCCCTGCAGCCAAACAGCCATGAAGTAGAGGCAGATGAGATTGTAGTGCATGTCGCCACCGTGCTGATCAATACCCTTATCCCCTTTGACCGTTTCTCTCGATTTGAATGCTTGACAAGAGTTACTGCCTGGATGCGTCGATTTGTACACAACTGTCGTTCACGACATCAGGGAATAGATCCCAAGTCTGGCTCTCTTTCTTCTGATGAGTTGAATACAGCGAAGCTTGTTTGGATTAATTTAGCTCAGTCTCAAAGCTTTCACGACGAGATTCAGTGCTTGGAAAACAGAAAGGAGCTCCCCAAGAGCAGTTGTTTGCGCGCTCTGCGCCCATTCCTCGATGATGGTAAACTCTTACGTGTTGGAGGACGATTGCACAATTCCCAATTTCCATATGCTCAACGACACCCTCTCATCCTCTGTGGCAAGCACTGTTTGACCAAACTTATCATTCGAGATGAGCATCTTCGACTGCTCCATGCTGGTCAAACTCTGGTCAATGCCTCACTGGGACGACGTTTCCACATTGTTGGCCAACGCTCTGCGGTCCGATCAATCATTCATGCATGTGTTCAATGCAGACGGACGTCTGCCAGGCCTCAGCCTCCACCCATGGGTCAACTACCTCCACAGCGTATTACTCCAGGAATCATCTTTGAGAACGTAGGGATAGACTACGCTGGCCCTGTCTACATCAAGCTAGGTAGGGTTCGCAAACCTGTGGTTGTCAAGGCTTATATTTGTCTTTTTGTGGCCATGTCTGTCAAAGCTGTGCACTTGGAGGCTGTATCAGATCTCTCGTCATCCGCGTTCATAGCCTGTCTTAGAAGATTTATTTCACGACGAGGCAAGCCTCACTCCATTTGGAGCGATCATGGCACTAATTTTGTGGGTGCATCTCGTGAACTGAAAGAATTGGTTGAATTTCTTGAAAGGCAGAAATCCTCTGGAAAGATCCCTGAATTTTGTGCATCACAAGGTATCCGATGGAACTTCATCCCAGAAAGGGCCCCGCATTTCGGAGGCCTCTGGGAGTCAGCAGTCAAAAGTGTCAAGACTCACCTAAGGAGAGTTATGGGCAACGTCAAATTCACATTCGAAGAGCTAACCACAGTTTTGACTCAGATCGAGGCTTGTTTGAATTCACGACCTCTAGCTTCCTTACCTTGTGAAGGAGAAGGCCTCGAAGTACTCACCCCAGGCCATTACTTGATTGGACGGCCACTGGAGGCCTTGCCTGACTCGTCACCATCCCCACCAGTGTCCATGCTTCGCCGCTGGGTTCTGACACAGAGTATTGTGCGACATTTTTGGAAGAGATGGTCCTCTGAATATCTCACCTGTTTACGGAAGTTTTCTAAATGGCACTCTCCAACTAGGAATCTGCAGACAAATGACATAGTTGTTCTGCGAGACGAGAACTTTCTTCCTGCTAAGTGGCCAATGGGAAGGATCATTGGAGTCCATCCTGGCACAGACGGTACTGTTCGGGTTGTCACTGTCAAGACAGCCACAGGCATCTACAAGAGGCCAGCTGTTAAAGTTGCATTGCTGCTTCAAGCAAACTAACATTCTTATTGAAAGACTTTGTCTTGGCCGGCGGTATGTTTGTGTCCTAGTGTATTGTTTGTGTTTCAATAGCTTACATTCTTGTTTGGTAAAGTATCGTCATCGTCATTTCCTCGTTTTTGATTGTAATCATTCATTTTTTCTTATCGTATAATTAGAGAGCAAAAAATACAAATTGTTGACAGTTTAAATGGTAGCTAGACACTTGGGCTCTCGCGCTCCGAAGACAAGCTCCTTCAACTATACTATCTAAAATTGTATCATTTCATATTCTTTACAAGTTTTGCATTGGATCAATATTATAATGAACTATTTACAATGAGATTGTGCATGCTCCAGATATTGGCACAAGTAGTTGTACACAATAGAGCTACACTAGCTAGCGAAAACACTAGCAATTAAGTTATTTGACAGAGTTTGAATATAATAGTAACAAAGTAATAATGATCTGAATCTCAATCTGACAGGAGGCAATAACTGACATGATGCAATACTTATACATGCAACAACAGGCTTCAAGAGTAGAATTTTGTTTTTGTTGTCCATTTCTGAATATTTTGTTATTATCTTCCTAATACAGGTTCCACTGGTTCCAAACTTGGTACAGACATGAAGACATCTCTACTCATCACATATGTGGTATTAAATTTCCCGCCCATCATTTACTTAATCTATAAGGTGTGAATTAGCAACCACGAAACCACCGAGTTGTAGAGGTAGAGGGCGGACCTTAAATACCCGCGCATAGATAAGAGCTTCCTGGCAGACCGTGGTAAGTATAGTTAGCTCGCTAACGGAGGGCGGGGCTAGAAAATTGCACAGTAGCAAAAAAGTGCGAGACAATTGGAATCTATTTTGCTGTCCAAGTCCAGAAGGACGAATTCATTTTAGTACTGCGGCATAACTTAACAAGGTAATTAAAGTTGTCGATTTAGTTTTTTAATATAGTGTACAGTCGTGACCCGACTGGAAAAAAATCACGTGAAAATGTGAATAAATATAAAACAAAATAGAAATGAGAAAAAAAAAATCGACAACTTTGTAACAATTAGCTATAGCAAGCGGTGGACGAAATTCCAGCTTCCGTAGTCTTCCTCTGTTTACAAATAGTGGCGTTTACTTTTGAGACTTTGAGGCTTCATAACTCTTGCAGTTCTGTTTGTGTGTTAGTCATTCTTGATCAGTTGGCTGTCAGTTGACGGGTCGCAGAGATCCCCCGGGCAGCGTGGACCTGCAGGTATAGAATCGGAGTTACCTTCCATAGCAACAATGAATTGATTTGTGTGGGCGTACCGCGTAACCAGATGTGTGAGCACCCTTAAGTTGGCATTTTGATTTATGGAGTTAAGGTCTGTTATTAGTCTAGCAGGTTAACTATTAAATCGTGCACTTTTTGATTAAAGCATGAAACTTCTAGCATGGTTAGTACATACCATAAGGTTTATTTTCAGATGTGGAGGGAAGTTGGATTTGACCTCTGAGGACCGGGGGAGGTCAAATTCAAGATGGCCGCCAGTGTACTCTGCTTAATGTTCAAGTGCGCTTAATTTTGATAGTTATAAAAACAGTTGAGGTGTCATTTCCAACTAAATTTGGCATACTGGTTCATTTGGTGATACTTTTAAGACCACCAGATCTCAAGAAAATGCATTTAGGCCAAGATCAAGGCCAAATTTGAACAAAAAATGCAATCAAATAAAGAGTTGTTGCTTATTTGTGCAGGCACTAATGTCTTTGTGCTTGCTCATGCAGGCACCAGTATTTCATCATATTGATTTGTGCATTCATTGTCTGAGGCAGTCTCCTTAGGTAGTAGGTCTGTGTCACAAGGCAAGATTTCCACCTAAGGTTAGTCATTTCTATAAAGCACTCAAGCAATGGTGTTATGTACTTGTTTCTGGGTGATCGATTTTGTAGCGACCATGTCCAAGCGTCACACCCTGATGGACCCTACCCAGCCCTCTACATCCAAGCGATCCAAGCCACCCTCGAGCACCAACTGGGACATTTGTATCACCTGCCAAGTAACAACAGGTGAACCTTTGCAGTGTCCACTCAGATCAACAAAACAATCTGCTAGAAGTGGCTATGCATCCTTGACAGAAGACCTTCTCCGGTTCCAGACCCTTCACCGCATGCCAATGGATATCAATCTTGAGCGATTGGATGATGGAACTGGCATAGAATCCACTCTGAGGGCACACAGGGCTGAGTGGCACAAGAAATGTCGGCTACAGTTCAACAAAAAGGCATTCGATGAGCAGAGTCGGAGAGAATTAGCTACAGGGCAGCAATTTGAATGTGCTTCTTCTATGCAGACACGATCTGCTCACAGTCATCCACAGTCCACTGAGCCCACTTGCTTCTTCTGCAATGAGCCTGCTGGTTCCGCAGGCTTACATATGGCATCAACCTACAACATTGACGCAAACGTGCGGAGGTGTGCCCTTGAAGTCGAGGACACTGCTCTGTTGGCCAAGCTCGCAGCAGGAGACATGATTGCCATTGAGGCAATGTATCATTCCAATTGCCTGTGCTCACTATACAACAGAGCTAGGCAGGATACACCCGAAGACAATGATGATTTTTGCCTGCATGGCATAGCCTTTGCTGAGCTAGTGGCATTTTTAGAAGACATGAGAAGTGATGAAGAGAGTGCTCCTATCTTCAAACTGACAGACATTGCTCAACTCTACAAGGTGAGACTGGAAGCCTTTACAAATTCCTCAAACAAGCTTACAGTGAAGACTGCCCTGGTCTTCAAACTCTGCAGTGATCCTGGCAATTTCTGGCCCTGCTACCATCCAGCGTCTGAGTGCTCCAGTATTGCCAGTCAGTCCAATGGCCCCACCAGAACCTTTCACCATTGCATTGTTCTGCTCATGGCACTGGTCAAGTGCCATGGCAGAGAACTTGTTTCTGGTTTTGTGCACCACAAATTTTCCTGACTTGAATTCTGCTAGGACATTGGGGTGTTTTTCAGCGAGAGTTGTCATGTCACGGGTATGTACAGGAAGCCATCTGGAGTAGTGCGTATGATCTAGGGCAAACATCCAGGGAATGATCTGGGTCAGGGATTCCACGTAGAGCTGGAAGTTACCTTCACGAAGGGACCTGATGTATCGTAGCAAAAGAAGCTCCAATGTCAAGGTCTTCAACCAATAGTCAAAGTGAACACTGGCCTCTGCTCGCTGTATACACCACTCCTCAAAAGGTGGAGCATCGGGTTGCATGGCAATGGTATCATCAGATTGTCAGACACCAAAAGGATGATGGTGGTGACGCTGGACACCATCACCATGACCAGCAACCCGCAGTACAGGTAGCATTCCTGAAGGATGTTAGGGCACTTGTGACGGTGTTTGAAGAGATGGGGAATCCATTTCTAGAACGCAGCCAAGACCTACTAGTCATTGACACAAAGGACATCATGGATGCCCAAGTGGCTGAAACTGTAAGAAGGATCGAGACCCTTGGTGAGGAGCAGTACACTGAGTATGTGACAGAAAGGCTGGAAGAGTGTACAACACCCATCACACAAACAATTCACAAGAACAAGTTGCCACTCTTCAGTAGGCCACCAGTCAAGAGTAAGTCAAGACACAAGGAACAGCTAGCAGCACTGAAAAGTGACTGTGGTCTCTTTTCAAGGCTTTACATCTCTTGTCAAACACGAGACGGAAATATGGACAACTTCTTTTCCCACGAAAACCAGGCAGCTCCACCAGCGCTATCAACTGGAGGGAAATTGCGGTTTGGGGTTAAAGCAGACTTACTTCACTGCCTGGAATCAGATCTGCTTGAAGAAAGTATGAGCAATGGTGCACCTATAACTGATGCAACCATTCTCAATGGTGCAGTTGTGGTTCAAATGCCAAATCCTAGTGCATCAAGAACATTTCAAGAGTATGGAGAAGGTGTGTTTGCATCACATGTTCTTGCTCAACTTGAGAAAAGCATCCGGATTGACCTTGTCTGGGATGTATACCAACCAGCCAGCCTGAAAGCCTCCACTAGAGAGAAGAGGGGAAAGGGCACAAGGAAGAGGGTGGGTCCCTCTACTAAGATGCCAAAGAACTGGAGTGACTTCCTTCGAGTGGACGAGAACAAAACTGAATTGTTTGCCTTCCTGTCACATGTTGTTGTTCACCTATCTGTAGGAGAGGGCAAATAAATTTATGCAACAAATGGAAATGGAGTCCTCTGCTCTCCTGCTGAGTCATGTTTGACTCACCTTGCCCCATGTTCACAAGAGGAGGCTGACACTCGGCTACTTCTGCATGCGGCAGATGCTGTGCAAAAGGGATGTAGGAGTGTAATCATACATACTGTTGATACTGATGTGGTGGTGTTGGCTGTGTCAACATTCAGCAAGATAGCTCCTGATAAGATGTGGGTTGCCTTTGGTGTCAAGTCAAGCTTTCGATACATAGCTATTCATGAAATAGTCGCCTCAATGAACCTAACTCAGTGTCTGACACTCCCAGTCTTTCATGCTTTCACTGGGTGTGACACTGTATCTTCTTTTGCTGGCAGAGGAAAGAAGACGGCCTGGGTTACTTGGAGGTCTTTCCCAGAGGTGACCAGTGCTTTCAATGAACTCCTAGGCATGCCAACTGAGGTCAGTGAAGAATCATTCCTACTAGAAAGATTTGTTGTGCTGATGTATGACCGAACCAGTGAGAGCATGGAAGTGAATGATGCCAGGAAACAACTCTTCTCACAGAAGTCTAGAACTCTAGATAACATTCCTCCAACCGAGGCAGCACTCAAACAGCATATCAAACGCACCTGCTACCAGGCAAACTGTTGGAACCAAGCATTAGTCACAGATCCAGATATGCCAGAGCCATCTGGCTGGGGCTGGACAAAGGAAACAACCGGGTGGCAGCCTCTTTGGACCACTCTACCTGAAGCATCAAAATCATGCCGTGAATTGATCTCCTGTCGCTGCAAGAAGGGGTGCACTGGACGCTGCAAGTGTGGTAAAGCTGCACTCAAGTGCACTGCACTATGCTTGTGTTCTGGAGACTGTTAGGTTGATACTCAGGATTGTGGACAATGTTAATTAGAAATTTGATGTAATTTGACCTTAATTTTGCCCTATATGCATTTTCTGGGGGTCTGGAGGCCTCAGAAGTATCACCAAATGAATGCGCACCCCTAATTTGGTTGGAAGTGATACCTCAACTGTTTTATAACTATCAAAATTAAGCGCACTTGAACATTAAGCAGGGTAAACTGGCGGCCATCTTGAATTTGACCTCTCCCGGTCTTCAGAGGTCAAATCCAACTTCCCTCCACATCTGAAAATAAACCTTATGGTATGTACTAACCATGCTAGAAGTTTCATGCTTTAATCAAAAAGTGCACGATTTAGTTAAATTTTGGAGCTAACCCACTGTACTATATGAACTTATTTAGTCCTAAAAAGACCAAATTTTGGAGTGGAGGGCTCTGCATATGGATTGACTTCTTATATTTTGCTCAGTAATGCCAATTTTGGACAAATTAGGTAAGTTTCATAGTTTGGAGACTGTAATTGAACAGTAATATGCACTTATACATGTCATTGAACTGTATTCATTTGATTACTTGATCATTTTGATGTGGTGGGAACATTTTAAAACCACATATGTGACTGGTAAAGATGTCTTCATGTCTGTACCAAGTTTGGAGCCAGTGAAACCGGTACTTTGGAAGATTGTTGTAATATAATATTATAGCATTAACATTATATTCACTTGATTCACGCATTCAGTCACACCTTACCAACTGTCGTTTTTGTATGATCCCTTTACCAACTTTAATGTTTTGTGCGTCACATGAAACTTTATGTATGAAAGAGAATCTAAAGTAATCAACAGGTTATGGGTCCAGGACGCGCATGATTTGGACAGAAAGTTGTAGCTAAAGGTTGGTTTCAGTGTTTTGATCGTACTCAGTCGTGACTTGTGTGAAAGTCGTTCCGTCAGCAAAGTCATTAGTGGCGGTGTTTTTTTGTTCGTTGATTTTATTGAAATTCGAGTGTGTGATTGAAAATTGTATGTAAGTGTAAATTGATTGCTAATACTGCATTATGGAAGAGAAATGGTCTGTGGAAAAACTGGAAGGAACAAACTGGATGACCTTGAAATTTCAGTTGCGTCACTTTTTAATGGCAAAAGGAGGAATTATGTCGATGGGACAGCTGTACTGCAGGAGAGACCACTGCAGAAATTAGAGAGAAGTTTAAATCAGAGCAACAAAAGGCGTTTTCTATCATAGTTATGTCTGTATCGTCTTCATTGCTGTATCTCATTACTTCGTGTGAATTGCCCAAAGATGCATGGGATACCTTGAAGAAACACTTCGAGCGAGATACCTTGGCCAATAAGCTTTATTTGAAGAAACAGTATTTCAGAAAGGAAATGTGTGAGGGAACTCAAATTAATGCACATCTAAAGGAAATGAAAGTCTTGGCTGACAAGCTTGCTTCAATTGGTGCCCCTATCTCTGATGAGGACCAAGTAGTTACTTTATTGGGCAGCCTACCATCTTCCTTTACTACTGTAGTTACTGCACTGGAAGCAAGAAGTGATGGTTTGACCATGGATTACATTCAAGAAACATTAGTCCATCATGAGCAGAAACTGAAATCGAAAGAGAGATCATCTGGTGGGGTCAGCCCACAAGATACAGCTTTGCTGAGTCAGCGACGTAAAGGACCACCGATTTGTTGGCATTGTAATGAGGTTGGTCATGTCCAAAAGTATTGTTACAAGAAGAAAAATAAATCATCGCCATAGGTGCCAACTTTCCAGAATCTATTTCAGGGACAAAAACCACACCCTGGCCACACCCAAATAACACACCCACAATGACATAATTTTTAATGACATCATCTATGCAAAAGTTTAAAATTACAATAGCTGTTCTTCTTCACCATTAAAATAAAAGCAATTTTGCTGTAGCAGCTAGCTCTAGCCTTTTACTTGTGGCATGTTCATAGTTAGTGTGATTACTAGTAGCTTTGATTAGGTCTAGACAGCCAGCTGGCTAGCACAGCTATAAGTATATAACCAAGGGCGTACTACTTCACTATAGTATGTCCAAGTTGAGCAGATAATGTACAGCAGATGGAAAACGCAAACTGGTGAGGCTTTCTTCTGAAGAGACAGTATTAAAATCAGTCGATTCTACCTACTGTGTCCCAAGAAATATTCTGATATTCACAGGATTCAGCAGTACAGCACTGTTAACTTGTAGCTAAAGCTACTAGACTTTCTTGCTAAATAAAATTAATCAATTGTTTCATTTACTTATATGTATATGAAAATTGATGAAATGATAAAATTGTGATCCGAGTTGAAGGTGGAGTGCTGCCTGAGTTGGTCCTAATCCTTACAATAAACGGCATCTATAGTAGTGAAGAAAAGGAATTGGCATAAACACGGCTTTGACAAGCACACAATTTAACTGCAAACAGCTTAAGTGTGGCTGTATTACAAGTTGCTAGCTAAATGATAGCTATAATCACTGTGATATTTGCTATACGGCAGTTGATATTGAACAGAGACAAATAATCTTACCTACATCCTATCAGGTGGTCCTGTACCCTCTGTGACAACAGGGCACTCTGTCTACCCTGTTTTTCCACACTCGCAATCTAAGCTAATCGCGACACAAAGCTAGAAACGCAGCAATCTGAGAAGAAGCCATTGTTTACAAAATTCTTAATGGAGACTGCCGCGTGATCAATTGAGCTAGCCACATACCGCGACTAAAAGCGGGCGCGTTTTGAGCGGGAAACCTGTGGTTTTTCTATTCCGGTAGACTTTTGTATTGAGTTTTGGAATAGCACTATCTCTCCGGTTTTTTGGAATATACTGAGGTAATATTTTTAACCGCTTCGGCGCGAGCTTTCCCCAATGGTGCTAACCCCGGATGCGTAGCTGCTTCCGTTCTAAAGTTATTCAAGTTTTTCTTGCGCCAACTCAACCTGCAGGCTTCCGGGACATACCATAGAGCTATTTTGCACTTTCCAGGACTCCGTGACAGAGTGATAAATCCGGGACTGTCCCGGATGATCCGGGACAGTTGGCACCTATGCATCGCATGGTGCTGCTGTTGTGGAAGAAGATTTCGATGAAGCACATGGTGAAGGGGCTTTTGCTACTCCTGTCTCTAGTGATGAATGTTGGTTGGTTGACTCTGGGGCTTCCAGCCACATGACTAGCAACAAGAGATATTTTGCTAGTTCAAGGAATTTGATAAACCAGAAGATGTGCACCTTGGTGATGGACGAGTAGTACAAGCGTTGGGAGTTGGAAGCATTCATATGAAGATGATGTTTAAAGTCAGTCGTCCAAAGCCTGCCACCATGCATGATGTACTTTATGTTCCAAAGCTAGCGTGCAATCTTTTCTCCGTTTGAGCAGCCACCAAAAAAGGGAATCAAGTTAAGTTTGGTCAGAGAAGTTGCTGGATTCGAAATAGCAGTGGTTAATTATTTGGAGTTGGTGCTCTCGTGGGAAAGTGATACAACTGGATTGTGAAGTGAAGTATTCAGTGGGAGAGCATGCTGGATATGTAGCTGAAAGAAAGAATCCTTGGCATGAGCGACTTGGGCACTTAAATTATCAGCAGTTGCATAAGATGGTGGATCAAAATTTTGTAACCGGAATCAAATTATCTGCTCTGACTGACAGGTCACTTTGTGAAGGATGTATAGTGGAAAAAATGCAACGTAAGCCGTTTAAGATGGTAGACCACAAGCAATCAAGCAGAAAGTTAGAGTTGGTTCACAGTGATGTTTGTGGGCCGATTCAAATTGATTCAATTGGTGGAAACAAGTATTTCGTCACTTTCATTGATGATTATTCTCATTGTGTCTCTGTTTACTTCATCAAGCACAAATCTGAAGTTCCAAAGAAGTTTCAAGAATTTGAATCTATCGTGACAAATGAAACTGGCCAGAAAATTGTGAAATTGAGGACTGATAATGGTACAGAGTATTTGTCCACCGAATTTCAGGAGTATTTGAAATCAAGAGGAATACAGCATGAGCTCACTGTTGCCTACACACCGCAACAAAATGGGATTGCTGAAAGGATGAATCGGACTCCCATGGAGTCGGCCAGATCAATGATGTATCATGCTCATCTTCCAAAGAAGTTTTGGGCGGAAGCCATTGCAACGGCAGCATATCTAAAAAAATCGTTCAATCACTGCATCAGTCAAAGAGATGACGCCGTATGAAAGATGGTATGGTCGTAAACCTGATTTGGGACACCTTCGAGTATTTGGTTGTGTTGTGTATTCCCAGGTTCCTGACTGCACCAGAAAGAAATTGGATGAAAAAGCAGAAAAGCTTCGGTTTGTTGGCAATGGAAATAATTCAAAAGGTTATCGTTTATACAATGAGGTCTGCAACAAAATCATAACCAGGCGCGATGTAATTTTTCACGAAACTGAGTTTTCCATGAACGGTGAGCGCCAGCATTATGTTGAAGACTTGAATGTATTATTTCCACAGAAATCTCCTGAAATTGAGAATGAAGAGAGTGAGAATCTGGAATCTGCACAAGATGCTGCCTCCAATGATCCAGCAGTTGCAACCCAAGAAAATCATTCTAATGTGGATATGTTTGAGCAGCAAGTACGGAAATCAAACAGAAGCCACAACCCTCCCGATCGATTTGGGAAATGGGTCAGCTACACAGCCACATGCGAGCATTTTGCTTATAGAGCAAGTGAAGTACCTGAACCCAAAACAATGGATGAGGCTTTGTCAAGTCATCATGCTGAAGAATGGAAAGAAGCTTCTCATTTGGAACATCAATCTTTAATGGACAACGATACCTGGGAATTAGTTGAACTCCCAGAAGGAAAAGAAGTTATTGGATGTAAGTGGGTTTTTAAAGTCAAACACAACAGTGAAGGCAAAGTGGAGAAATTTAAGTGCCGTTTAGTAGCGAAGGGTTATTCTCAGCAGTATGGGATTGACTTTGAGGAAACCTTTGCACCCGTAGTTCACTTTTCATCTATTCGAACATTGCTGGCATTTGCAGTGAATAATGATATGACTGTGCATCAGATGGATGTGGTTACAGCTTTCCTGAATGGAGAACTGCAGGAGGAAATTTATATGCAACAGCCACCCGGTTTTGAAGTTCCTGGTCAAGTTGGGCTTGTTTGTAGGCTGAAGAAGTCCTTATATGGACTCAAGCAAGCATCTAGATGCTGGAACAAATCCTTTCAAGAATTCGTGCTGGATCTTGGTCATAGGCAGAGCCATGCTGATCCATGTGTTTTCATCAATGAAGAGTCTGGATGTACAACGATATTGGCAGTATACATTGATGATCTTATTGTGATGTCCAATGCCCTAGAGAAGCTTACAACACTCAAGAAGAATTTGTCAATGAGATTTATGATGAAAGATATGGGATCCTTACACTATTGTCTTGGTGTCAGTATAGTTCAGAATGCAGATGTTATATGGTTACACCAGAAACAGTATATCCTTTCACTATTACAAAAATATGGTCTTATGGATGCAAAGCCAGTATCGACTCCAGCTGATCTAAATGTGAAACTTGTGAAGAGTGATGGTGTCAGCAAGGAGGTGACAGACAAACTGTTGTATCAATCAATGGTGGGGAGTTTGCTCTATGCTGCAATGGCCACTCGACCTGATATTGCCCAAGCAGTGGGAGCTGTTTCAAAGTTTTGTGCTCAACCTACGTGGGACTAAGGATCTGGCACTACGGTATCAAAAGAGCAATCAAACCCCAACTGGATACTCAGATGCAGATTGGGCAGGGGACTTGGGAGATAGACACTCTACATCTGGCTACTTGTTTGTTTATGGCGGTGGTGTGATTACTTGGTCAAGCAAGAAGCAACCAGTTGTTGCATTATCGACCACAGAGGCAGAGTATATTGCACTTAGCGCTGCAGTCCAAGAAGCTGCAGGGCTCCAGAAATTGCTACTTGACCTTCGGATGCCTTCTCAACCACTGGTTATGATGGAAGACAATCAAGGAGCTATAGCACTCGTCAAGAACCCAATTGGGCATTCGAGGACAACAAAACATATTGACATTCGGTTTCACTTCGTGCGTGAGGCTCATGAAAATGGTTTGATTAATCTCAAGTATTGTCCCACTGAAGAGATGTTAGCTGATCTTCTAACCAAACCTTTACCCAAACTTCTCTTTGAAACTCTACGTTTACTTCTTGGCATGGAGCGTATATGAACAACTGGACTCATGTTAATCACTATGTTAAGTGGGAGTGTTGTAATAGAATATAGCATAACATTATATTCACTTGATTCACGCATTCAGTCACACCTTACCAACTGTCGTTTTTGTATCATCCCTTTACCAACTTTAATGTTTTGTGCGTCATATGAAACTTTATGTATGAAAGAGAATCTAAAGTAATCAACAAAGATAGTAACAAAATATTCAGAAAAGGACAGCAAAAATTATACTCTTTAAGGATGCTCGCACACTGCCTACGCGCTCAACCCACGCAAACCAATTAAGAATCAATTAACGTTAATTGACGGTTGCTAGGGATAGCAACTCCGTTTCTGTTCTTCCTAAATATACGCTGCTAGGGGGATCGCGGATACTTACCGGTAAGTAGTTGACTCACCAAGAATTTCCAACTAATATTCTGAGTAACTCGATTTATAGTGCCCCAAAGTTACCATATAAACACAACTTTCTTGAGGTACTGAAATATTTTTAGAGATGGAAATTTCGTACGCAGCCCTCATAGATTATTTGCAACAACTCTATCAGTTTACTTTAGTCTATTTCTGCTTTATTTCTACTTATTCCATTTTTTACCAAAATATTTTCTAGTGCTGTAAGAATTATGAGATAAATTAAAAATCTAAACTGACTACTTTTATTACCTTACTAAGTTAAGACTCTGTACAAAAAATACATTTCTAACAGTTCGTCCTCGTCGACTAATAACACAAAACAAATTCAAGTAGCCTCGCAAGTTTTCACCATTTTCCTAACTGTGAACCCCGCCCAGGCGGGGAGTGGTTTTCTTTGCACGCGTAGTGAGGTGCCTTAATTGGAGTTCCAGCTGCAGTCCGTGCAGGTACTACTCTAGAGGTGGGGGATCCTACCTTTACTAGACGGGGTCGGAAGATTCAGCGGTGACTAAGGGCCTTCGCCAACTTCTCCCTCAAAAGCTTGCTCCTAACCCCTTTGTTCTTCAAAGCGGTGATAAAATTGTCCGAGGTACCACTACATTGACGAAGTTTCCTGAGGTCTGAGTAGCCTATACCGAGGGAATCAAGCTTCTTGGCTTGAGCTGAAGTAAGGCTAGGTTTACCCAGTGATTTGATAAGAGCTGCAGCCCTCACAAAGGTGTTTTTTTTGGTTGATCCACAGGAAGAACTGATCTTTGGGAGTTCTGATGGAGAGCTTGGCCAAGCATCCAGCAAGTACAGAGTTACTGAAGATTCTCTCTAGCGCCAAGACATCAGGAAGAGCCCTATGTGCTCCTATAAGGTAATATGTGTTAAGAATCGGTTTTGATTTATCACATTAGTTACCTTCAATCGAGTTTCCTATAATTTTTTCATGTAGTTTCGCCATGCTTAATGAAGTGCCCTGCAGAATATCTTCCCCATCTTTCTTCATCTATAATAAAACTGTAAATAATCAGTGCATAAATGTTATCATATACCTTCCTCAGCAGTGGAAGTGTATCACTGAAGTGCACATTTCCTCCTATAAAGAGTGAAAATGCCAACTCGGTACGCCTTTCTATTTCGGCTAGAAGAATTGGGAAATCGTAGAGAAATCCATTGTGTGCTACCAAAACTAACATTGGTAAGTCGCATTGAATAGAGAGCATTTGATGAATTTTTAATCATACCTGGATAGTAAGAGTTTCCAGTCTCTTTAGAGATGTACTCAACAGCATATGTCAGCCACTCTAAAAATTTTGGCAGTACAATTGAGAGTGGCTTTTCCCCCCTAAGGAGATTACTAGTAATCCCAGTAATTCTGGAAACTATACATAGATTGGAAATAACATTGTTTATATTGTGATATTGTATTTTATTACCAGGAGCTGAAATGGTTCTGCTTGTCCTAACAAGTGAAAAGAAAGCAGGAGCAGGAAGTGGAACTGGTGGGTTAAAAACCTTAGCAGCATGTCCGTAAGGTGGTCTTTATAAATACTCAGTGGCCTCACAGTCATAGAGCACAAGAAGGGGCAAGTGACCATTACCACTGTCAGGACTGCTTTCCTGCTCTTCAATGGGGTCTGAGTATGTTGGAGATGGCAAGGGGGAGGCTAACAGCAGTGAGTATCTAGAAGAAATAGATGATCATTTCGAAGTTGACACTCCAGAATGCCGTCTTCCCACTACACCACCAACATCCTTCAAGGTCTCCATAAAGTTTTTCTCGGCCTCATACCTGACTTTCTTTGCTCTCTTCTGTAAGTTCCTATTTGTAATATAAACAAGGGATTTTTTTTAAATGTCACACAAGCCATTCAAGAAAGACAATTCAAGAGATAATTTTATGAGTATTTGTAGGAGTAGATGAATAGTGTATTCAAGTATTAATATTTTTTCACAATGTATGTACCGCTTCTGCACATTACAATGTCATGAAGAAAATGTAAGAAAGTAAACAAGCAAATAATACTGTAATGAGCTTTTTTGGTGTTACTTTATGACAGATGGCCATATTCGTTTTGCAGGTGTAGTGTGCATGACCAAGATCAGTACGTTTGCTTCGGTACACTAGAGCCAAACCATGAAATCCTTCAATAGTGTTTGTTGTCAGTCTACCATGGTCGGACACGTAATCCTGGGGCCGTGCAGCCATTCCTTCTATCAACACTTTGAAGTTGTCTACTTGGACCTTGCAGGTAAATGCATTGTCACTTCCATCAGAATTACACTGATAATAATAATAATAATAATAATAATAATCCATTATTAACCTTATCATGTAGACACCATGGTGATGTGTGCACATTTTGACAGTAATGAGGTATGAAGTTTTTGATGGTAACTGAAAATTCCGCCAATGGATCTTGAGCCAACTGAATTTTATCTGATGCAATTAAGTTGCTCAGATTTGTCTTGCAACTTTTCAGCATACTATCTGACATCCTCATCGGAAGTTGCACTATGGAAGGCACAAAGTAAGTGTGGGTGTGAGTAAAGAATTTTTAAATGCAATGCAACATAATTACCTCACATATATTCCTCTTTATTTTCTCTAGGTCTTTGTGCAGTGTTTTAGCACAATGATTCGAGCTATACGTCACCATGCCTTCCGGATAATCCTACAAAAGATTCCATTGACAGAACCATTCCATCATCCTTTGCCTTCCCTAATAATTCATCTAGCATATTCGCTTCAGCACCCCCAGATGTACCACTCCAATTATGACCAGGCCCTTTCTTTGTGCGGTGGCAGAAGTATGCAATCTTGCCAGTGAGGTGGTCGTGCAAGGTAGCAGAAGAATTGTTGGAGTAGTGGCCCCGGGTCAGATAAAAACCATCAAAAGATGCCATCCACTTATCTGCATCTCCATGTGCTGTGATTTCTTGTCTTACTTGACCACAGGACCACTCAGCCAGGTCTGTTACATGGCCTTCTAGACTCTTTACAATTCTACCCCACTGGGTGCTTGAACACGATGGTAGTCCCAATAAGCCGCTAAGTCTCTCATAGTCAGCATGTAGATGACCAGAAATTAGGAAGGAAATAACTGGATACCATTGATGCCACGATGCATTAGAATCATGAATATGAAGTCCTTCTGTATGTCCAAAGTGTACTTGTCCACTAGATATGTGCGCCTTGAGAGTATCAGAGTCATGCGGTACTCCAAGCTCATCAGCAATATTCAAAAAGCTGTCTATCACATCCTCTACAAATTCTATGCTGAATTCCTCTTCATTTGCTCCCCAATCCTCGTTGTTGAGGTGAGACGCTACATTCCGAAATTATTGTACAGCAATTATATTTACTAAATCCGTAGGTATATTTTGTAGCAATAATTTTTTTTGGGGGGGTGGGTGGGAGGGGGAGGATGGGCAAACAAAACAGGTTTTATCCCTATCCTCCTCTGCTACTTCCACCTGGTGGAACCCTTTAGCTAGGTCCACCTTAGACAATACACAACCTTTCCCCACTAACTCCAACATCTCCTCCATAGCCGGTATATAGTACGGCTCCTTGACTGTAATTTTGCTTTTCCTGAACATGTGTTGTCATGGAATACGCCATGTCTTGCTAGTACAATAGTCATACTTATTATAGTGAAGTGTGTTTTAGGCAGTATTATTATTGCTATCATTATTTTTCTTAAATTACCTGTTCTAGAATTTAGTTCGGTTTCGATGATTTCTGTGCTGATTTGTCCAGCGGTTATACCTGCCGGCTCTGTGTGAGGAACTGTTAAGCTAAGAACTTCCTCATTGATGTAACAAGAAGTCCCTTCATCACTGGCTGGACTGAGGCTTTCTTCTAGATCTACTGCAATGACCTCCATGCCAGCGGAATCTATACATTAGTATATGTGTGTGTATGTGGGTGTGTTGGTTTATTATATTAAATGCGTGTGTGTAAAAATTCATATTTATTCTATTATTTATTTATTTTTGTATGGAGTGTACATTTTCATATCAATGATACTACCTTCAGGTTCCAGTGAGTGCTGTATTGGTTCAGGTACAGCCAATGTAAATACATCAGAAGCACTGTTGATGCAGACCCCTTGGGTGTTCTGATCAATAATACTGAGTACAACTAAAATTTAACCATAGTAACAGTGAAGCAATTTTTTTGAGTTAAATGCAATACCTCTTTTGGAGTGGCATATCATCTGTCTCTTATTTCTTGCTTTGAGAAGCTGTTGCTTCTTTTTATTGGTTTGAAGCCTCCTGCCCATGATCTTTACAATCAACACCCGCCAAATTGTAACACAAAGCAACCACGCGAATTTACCACTGGCTCCACGGGCAGCTCTTATCTTAGCGCGGGTTATTTAAGGTCCGCCCACTACCCATTTGGTGGTTATTAATCAGCGCGCGGAGTGTTGCTATGTGCGAGCACCCTTAAGCCGGTTGTACAGAAAGGCAGTGCAGGGCCTCTTCACAAAACAAAGGGATAAAAGCAGGGCCTCCTTACAAAACAAAAGACAAAAGAGTGGCAACAGGAAATGATCAAATAATCAAATGAATACAGTTCAATGACATGTATGCATAAGTGCATAGTAACTACTGTTCAATTGCATTTCCAACACAAGGCTACAGACATTAGAATATAATCTAAATATGCAACAGATAAAAAGCTACATTCCAGAGGGCAATGCTAGTCGACCAATTGGTTGGTATCCTCTTTTAAACACCTCCTATTGTTTTCCCTTTCCCCCCTTCACTTTTGTTATATTATACATACCATGTTGTTCCATAAATACATAGCTGCAATTTCATGTCCTGCCTTGTTAAAGTGAACGCAGTCGGGTGCAAAGTATTTCTTCGTATCCTACATTGAACACACACACACACACTCTCTCTCTCTAGTAAATGTACAAATATTGAAGTGATTCACAATCCTTCTGACTTGTGCCTAGACTAATAGTTACACTTCAGGTCAGATGGTTCTCTCACACAATTCTATATTCAGATAATCTACTGAAGCTTAGCATGAAACAGTTTTATTTTGTTTTTAAAAATCCACTGATATGCCTACGTCCATAATGATTATTTAACTCTACATTTTTACCTTAGCCAAAGTAGTTCCACTGAAAAATGGCTGAAGAACAACAGTGAAATCATCTCTGTTATAGTTATCTTTAGCTTCCATAAGTAACTTCAGATTTACCTATCCATTAATAGAACAACGCACAGCAATCACTAAAGCACCTCGCAGAAAACAATTTTAACAAATTTGTCAGCTTACATTATAAAGTTTTTCCGATTCAGACCTAATTTTCATCGCAGAGTCCCCGCAGGGGAAAATGAGCCTACATCACGTGCCACAAATTGAAGAAGAGTCAAACATTATACTACATATTAAAATCAGCTCATCATTATCAGTCATGAAGCTACTCTAGAATAAATCCTGGAAAATTTTTCTCAGCTAATGTAGAGTAAAACGTGAGTACAAAAGACTGGAATGACCAAATGGGCTGAAAAAAAAATAAAAAAAATAAAAAAAATAAAACAAAAAACATAATTCAGCTTAGCACCACATGGAAAAATTCGATATTAGCAAATCAGCAGAAGTTGGAGATTTTAGGCAATCAAGTATAGACACGACAAAGGAGGAATTTGACTGGAAGAATGCTAAGGCTTCTTGTGCTGTCCTTATAATTTCATCAAATTAAATTTTCCTGGGCTCTAATAGCAAAGCTACTGGTATTTTAAATTAAACTATCTTACTTCTTTGTTCATTATAAAGTCCTTGTGGGGAGGGGGGGACAACAAAACAAAAATGGGTAAAAGGAAGGGCATTAAACAATAGTTAAATAGAAAAGCCAATTAGGAAAATCAAATCTTGCCAAGGCGAGGGCCCACTGTAATCTGGAATGTATGAATGCCAAACCAATCAAATATGAGAGATAGAGACAAAAATCTCATACTGATTTTTTAAATTCTATAGTTTACAAAAAGCCTGTGAAAAGAGTAATCTAAAATAGCAGCCTATAAAGCATCGTCCTTACAAGTGAGTAAGATCGCAAATAAAGCCGTGGATGTCTGCCAGTTGTGTCACATCTACCATGAGGACAAGGTTGATGAAGGCTCTCTTGACCTATACAACACCATGGAAACTGAGTCTACTAAAAAAAACCCAACAACAACAAATATCAACTAGGCTTACATTGTTTGATAAATAATCCAGTGCTTGCTCTAGCCGATCCACATATTTTTGTGCGTGCTCTTCTGCCTAAATATACGCAAAAATAAACAATTAAGTGGCCACTCACAAAATTTGTTGAGTATCTTACTACTCCTCTGCAAATCAAAAAGAGGTCATTTAATCCAATCCAAAGAGTAATAACTTTCCATTTGGAGTCCACGACTTCTCTCTAAAAATAGTATCATTTATATATTAGATAATTAACAAGGGGCAAGAGGTAAAGAATTTTGATGGAACTTACACTACCAAACATGTCGTCCATTTTCTCGACCAAGTGTTTAGCCTGACCAAGCATGCTCCTGCAATTACATCACTTAATGACATCTGCTTGAACTAAGAGCTTTCTGTTACACTTACTTAGCTACTGCTCCACTTTTAGCCACACTGAGCTTGTTTGTCTTAAGGAAAGTAATACCAGTAGCAAAACCAGCCACTTGTGAATTGTATTCCTTAAGAACATCTAATTAAAATATAACTATCCATTAACTCATTGAATAAATAGAGCTACAGATATTTTTGTGTTTATCTTGACCAGTATGACAATTTTCCTGTAAAATTAGTGGCTTGCCTCCTTGAATACGAAAAAACAAACTTAGTTAGTTTAATGTGTTGGAACAAGAATTTTGTCATACTTGAACTTCCTATTATAATTAGTCGATTTACCTATTACGTCATTATTACATCATTTGTTTGGTGTATCACGTGTTGCTGTGTGTGGTCTGTTGATTTCTTGCTTGAAGTTAAATTACAACAGGTTATGGGCCCAGGACGTACGTTCAAAGATACGGTAGCCTGGAGCAGGTCATAATAGCTAACGAGTTTGGCGCGGGTGGCAGTTAGTGTAGAACGATTGCGAATAACTGTGTTCGTTGAGTTATCGGATTCAGAGTGGACTCCGGTGTGGATTATTTAGAAAGGTCAGTCAGTTCCTGGCAATCTTCTGGAACTGGAAAATTGTGCATTGTGGAAAAATGGAGGACAAGTGGACCGTGGATAAATTGGATGGATCCAATTGGATTACTTGGAAGTTTCAGGTAAAGCATTTACTGTTGGGAAAAGGATTGTGGAAATATATTGAAGGATCTGCTACGCTAGCAGAACATGCAACGGAGGAGCAACGGTTGAAGTTCAAGAGTGAGTCTCAGAAGGCATTTTCTATTTTAGCTATGGCAATAAGTGCCTCACAGCTGTATCTGATAACCTCCTGTGAAGAACCAAAAGAAGCTTGGGATGCTCTCAAGAAACATTTCGAAAGAGAAACACTGGCAAACAAGCTCTTCCTGAAGAAGAAATATTTTCGAAAGGAAATGAGTGAAGATTCTTCCATTGAAACGCATATTAAGGAAATGAAAGAATTGACGGACAAACTTAGTTCAATCGGATCACCTATTTCAGAAGAAGATCAAGTGGTCACACTTCTTGGAAGCTTGCCTTCACCATTTGCCTCCGTTGTTACTGCCCTTGAGGCACGTGTGGATGATTTATCACTTGACTTTGTTCAGCAGCAATTGCTTCATCAAGAAAGAAAGATCAAGGTTCAAGAAGTCAAGGCTGAGGTAGGACAGAACTCAGCACTAGTGGGAGCACAGAAGTGGAAACCTCCCAAATGTTGGAGTTGTGATGAAGTAGGACACATTCAGAGATTTTGTCCAAAACGAAAAAAATCTCAGCATCGAGCAAAGATCATGGAAGAAGAAATTGAGTCTGAAGCAGAAGGAGCGTTTCCTGTATCGGACATAATGGATGAGGAGAAATGGCTAGTGGACTCGGGCGCGTCTAGCCATATGACTTACAGAAGAGACTATTTTACAAATTATCGACCATTTTCTGTCCATGAAAAGGTAAGCGTTGGCGATGGAAGAGTTGTCGAGGCAGTGGGAGTTGGAAATGTTCGATTGGACATGCTTTTCAAAGTTAGTCAGGCAAAACGAGCTACTATGTTTGATGTATTGCATGTTCCTCAGTTAGCATGTAATCTGTTTTCTGTAAGAGCAGCCGCAAAGAAAGGAAACACCGTGAAATTTGGGCAAATGAAATGCTGGATAAGTGGTCCTAATGGTGGTTTGAAAGGAATTGGTTATGCATATGGGAAGTTGTACCAGTTGAAATGCAAGGTCATTATGACAGAGGAGAGTGCATCGATAGTGTCTGAAAATAAGTCAAATATTGATTTGTGGCATCAACGGTTGGGCCATCTAAATTTTCAACAACTTCGTGTCCTCGTGGATCAAGAACTTGCTTGTGGCATCAAGTTACCAGAGTCTGCAAAATTATCATTCTGTGAAGGGTGTGTAGAAGGGAAGATGCAGCGCAAGCCATTCAAGTCACTCACATATCACCAATCAAGAAGGAAGTTGGGACTAGTTCACAGTGATGTATGCGGCCCATTACAAGTGGAGTCAGTTGGAGGAAGTCGTTATTTTGTCACGTTTGTTGACGATTTTACAAGGTTTATCTCCATTTACTTTATCAAGAGCAAAGCTGAAGTGTTTGAGAAATTTAAGCTTTTTGAGGTGATGATGTCCAGTGAGTGTGATGCTAATATTGCTAAACTCAGGACTGACAACGGAGGTGAGTATATGTCCAAGGACTTTCAAAGCTATCTCACTTCAAAGGGAATTGAACATCAACTAACTGTACCTCACTCACCTCAGCAGAATGGTGTTGCAGAAAGACTTAATCGCACTATAGTAGAATCTGCTAGGTCTATGCTATCACATTCGAAACTACCAAACAAATTGTGGGCTGAGGCAGTAGCGACTGCTGTTTATATTCGCAATCGTGTCACAAATAGTGCAAATGAAGACCATTTTACTCCATTTGAAAAGTGGTATGGACACAAACCAGATGTTTCTCACCTCAGAGTATTCGGGTGTGCAGCGTACTGCCATATTCCAAGTGCAGAAAGAAGAAAACTTGATAAGAAGGCTCAAAGAATGTGCTTTGTGGGTTACAGCAAGAATCCTAGAGGGTACAGACTGATGGATTCAAGTACAGAGAAAGTCATCACAAGGAGAGACGTTTCCTTCAATGAATTTGATTTCAGAATTTCTAGTCGAAACAGTGACGCATCTTGGAGCTCGAGTGAAATGTCTTTTGATTATGAGGAAGAATCAGCTGAAGTTGAGCCAGTGCCAGAAACTGAATCCTTGAGTGCTCCACGAAGGTCTCAGCGAACTGTCAGACCTCCAGACTACTATGGTTTTCCTGAAAGGTTAGAGGCTGCAGTGAATGTTGAAGGTATTGATTCTTCTACAACCAGAACCCATTGTGCTTACACTGTGCATGAAATTGTAGAGCCAGAAAACTTTGATGAAGCTAGTAAAAGTCTACAAGCAGAGGAATGGAAACATGCAACAGACTTGGAGTATCATTCTCTTATTGAGAATCACACCTGGGATCTAGTAAAACTTCCGGAAGGAAAATCAGTAATAGGCTGCAAATGGGTATACAAGGTGAAATATGATGGTGAAGGTAAAATTGATCGCTTCAAAAGTAGACTGGTTGCAAAAGGATACTCACAACGATATGGGATTGATTTTGTCGAGACGTTTGCTCCAGTTGTTCGTCATTCTTCAGTTCGAACACTTTTGGCTTATGCTGTACAAAACAATATGATTATTCATCAGATGGACGTGATTACAGCCTTCCTTAATGGAATGCTTGATGAAGATATATATATGCAGCAGCCTGAGGGATATGAAATTCATGGGAAGGAAAATCTCGTGTGCAAATTAAACAAATCTCTCTATGGACTTAAACAAGCACCAAGATGTTGGAACAAGGCATTAAAAGAATTCATGGTCCAAACAGGATTTGTCCAGAGCAATGGAGATCCTTGTGTTTACACTCGATTTGAAGATCATGCTATCATCGTTGCAGTGTATGTTGATGATCTGATTCTTTTAGCAGATGTAATTGAAGATCTGATAGATTTGAAGAGTTTATTGTCTGAACGTTTCAAAATGAAGGACATGGGTCAGCTTCATTACTACTTGGGTGTAAATGTTGTTTATGGAAAAGATTGTATTTGGTTGCATCAAAATCAATACATTGAATCAAAGCTCAGAAAGTTTGGTCTTGAGGATGCAAAACCAGTGTCTACTCCAGCAGATTGTGATGTTAAACTTGTCAGTGATGACAAAGTGAGTAAACTTACTGACCAAGTGGAGTATCAGTCTATGGTTGGCAGTCTTCTCTATGTTGCCTTGTTGACTCGCCCAGACATTGCACAGGCTGTTGGTACAGTTGCAAAGTTTTGCTCGAAACCCATGGAGGCTCACAAAACAGCAGTCAAAAGAATCTTTCGTTATCTCAAGAAAACAGAGAACTTGGCATTGAAGTATACTAAGGATAAAGAATTGATTGTTGGATTCTCAGATGCCGATTGGGGAGGTGATCTTGATGACAGGCATTCAACCACAGGGAATGTATTCGTGCTGGCAGGTGGAGCAGTGAGCTGGCTAAGCAAGAAACAGACAGTTGTTGCACTGTCTACAGCCGAAGCGGAGTATATAGCTCTTAGCACTGCTGCTCAAGAAGCTGCTTGGTTTCAAAAGTTCCTCAATGATCTTCAAGTACCATCGAAGCCTATTACGATTATGGAAGATAATCAAGGGGCCATTGCACTTGCACGAAATCCAACTGATCATCCTAGGACCAAACATATAGACATCCGTTTCCACTTTGTTCGAAAAGCAAATGAAGAAGGCAGCATTGATATCACATATTGCCCAACAAATGAAATGGTAGCTGATCTGCTAACTAAGCCCATCCCTCGTGTGCAGTTTGAAAAACTTCGTGCATGCATGGGAATCAAGGAATTGCATTGATGAACTCTACTAATTAAGTGGGAGTGTTGGAACAAGAATTTTGTCATACTTGAACTTCCTATTATAATTAGTCGATTTACCTATTACGTCATTATTACATCATTTGTTTTGTGTATCACGTGTTGCTGTGTGTGGTCTGTTGATTTCTTGCTTGAAGTTAAATTACAACATAATGGACTACATATCTATTATCTCAACAGCAGGTCTATCTATTTCCTGCTAGAACCTGTCCCTTGTGAGTGTGTAATAGTTAGCTATAGCTCTCCTTTCTCATCTCTATTTTCACCTCTCCCTCTACTACTAATTACCGTATAATATGCACACTACACTATAAAAATATACCAAATATAATTTACTCACTAGGCAGTGTAGTCACACTATTGAGATTCTTATCTCCACCAATACTGCAATAAAATTAAAGTCATTATCATTTCAATACTTACATAAAAGTATTCCTCACCTCCAAGATAGACCCCTGTATTCAAGCAAGTCAGTGAGCAGAGTGCGAGCACCAGCTCCCGTAGCCGCCTAGGAGGTTGGGACAAAAGCAAAGTCAATGATATACCAGTGTGCCCTGAGGCTGGTGAGTAATGAACTTACAGTGATAGAATCTCCCATTCCAGCCACGATAGAGATGTCGTACGGAGTGAGGGCATGAACTGCATTGAAGTACACTTTGAGCTAAAGATGCTACCAGAAACTTTAGTTAAAGCAATTAGCCTATATGTACTTTAATACCTGATTCAGCTGGTGTGTAGTTGGAAGGAGGTGCTGTGGTACAGTTGAAACTGGATCCCAAATTGACCTGCACAAAGTGGTATGACAGAGTTACTATTTCCCCTGTAGATCTCAGAAAAGGGAGCAGATTTTGTGACTTCCAAAAAACAGCATACACATTACTATCAATCTCTTGTGATTTACCATTGAAACAAGTCGATGCATATGTTCGGAACTCTACATAAAAACTAATGCATTTGCTTGGAACTATGTTGCGTGAAAGCCTGCACCAAAAACTAATGCATTAGCTAGGAACTCTGCATAAAAAACGAATTCATTAGCTAGGAACTCTGCATAAAAAACAAATGCATTAGCTAGGAACTCTGCATAAAAAAATTACCATATCGTCTTCCACTAGGACTTCATTCTCAGATATGTTTGCTCTCTTGAAATCTGTTCTGAATTTATCTACATAAGCTTGAGCAACAGCTGCAGATTAGAACAAGCATGCAAGTTACAATAAGATGAAACAATCTAATGATCTATTATGCTTCCAAAAGAGAACTTGAGAGCAAAGGTAAAAACTCACGATCAATTTGTTCTTCTTCACTGACAGCTTCTCTGAAGCAGCACAGCAGGAAGAGAAGATACCCAATGCCTCGGAATTTCATGTTGATTATTGCCACTGTCTATTCAGAGAAGCTCTCCAGATCAGCAGCTAGAGTGACCTTTCCAGTCTAGATTCTATTCCACTGCACAAAAAAAATCCCCTACAGACCAACCACGCATGGGATCACCAGTGACCCTGTGGGGCTTCTTTTAATAGTCAGGTTAATGAGGTTACTGCTTGAGGTTGTTACCGGAGACAGGAAGCGGTTCCCTTAATTTCATTTAGGTAAGAGTGTTAATTAAGCAACATATCAATTGCAAAAATAAATTCTACTTATTTTTCTCCCTGAAATATGACCCTACAAAATATACAAGTTTCAATGGATTTTCACATTGACCAGCTCCAGAAGCATTGCAGAATCTGTGCCAACAGGCTCTGTAAAGTCAAAGGAAAGAAACAGCCAGTTCACTCTTGTGCAAATCACAAAGAGGACCTTCTCACATTTGTGGGAGTGCACATCAGCAGTGATGATGAGTTGACTTCACCCTCTAAGTTCTGTAATTATTGTTACTTGAGAATTGGTAGGGCAAAGAAAGCCAAAATGAGTGGCTTTCCAACTCCATCCATTAAACCAATGATGGATTGGACACCTCATCAAGAAAACTGCACAGTAAGAGAAATAATCATAATAATAATTAAAATTACAATATTATAATAATTAAAATTATAATATAATAATAATAGTAAATGTTTCCATAAAGTAATGTGAATAAATAAATGAGTAATAATTTTTGTCTTATCAGACTCACAAATGGACTAAAAAATGTTTTTTTCCAAGTCTCTTGTTGTCTCATATCTGTTTACAGCAACTCTCCATACGTCATCGGAGCTCACGCAGCAAGGTGCACCGCGCTGCCTCTCCTCCTGTAGCCGTTCTCTGGACTCTGCGCACCTGAACTCAAGCGGATGGATATTATACCAGGCTCGATTTCTGCGGAGCGAAGACTTCCCAAGCTGCGCAGATCTATACCTTCACCTATGGCTATCTCCAATAAACTGCTCTCTCTTCTGACTATATTGTTATTGTTGTATTGATGTTTGTTTACTCTTGATATAGGCGGGCTCTTTTTAGAACCAATACAAACTACGTGTAATTGAAAAAAAAATTGCTCGCGTACTCGCAGTACGAAATATGGGGGTGGGGCTGGGGCTATTTCTTAAGAATTGCGAGTGGAATAGAAATATCAAATTTTGAATCAGTTTTTCTTGGAATCAAATAATGAGAACGACTATATTTTTTGCACACGTGTAGAACACAAAAAAAAGAAGGGCACCACAATTTGAATTTTTCAAAATCTTATAAAAGGAAAAAAATGTAAATAAATCATAAAGTAATATTGAAATGGAAAAAAACTCGTTGTCTTGCCCCAGAGTATCGTCTTGGCTAGCGGCGTACAAAATTCTGGAGCTCCAACTTGCCGCACCGCTCCAAAAAGTTGTTTCAAAGTTTTACATCGGGGCCATGATATTTCCTTCAGATTCACTCCAAAGTCGGTGTGCAGTATCTTCGGCAGGTACTTTATCCTTCTAGTAAAGTAGTGTCTGGGATTCCATCTCAGACAAAGTAATCAAGCCCAGGCAGGCCCTGGCATCCACGAACATTTGTCACCCATTGTCACCCAGCTCAACTTACCTACTCATATATCACCTTCCCATTGAACTTACCTTACCTTACCTGATCCATGTACTTAATCATATTCATACCTAGCTAAAACCACAGGCTTCAGCCTGTAGTCATTCCCTTATAAGTTTGTGATTATGTATTATTTCTTGTTGTATGATTACCTAAACTCACTGAGTTGTTATTGGTGGGAGCACGCGCTTTGGGGCAGACAGACAAGGCTGCAAGCTAGTGCCAGCGGCTGCGTTTGTTATTTGCTTGCGTCAGCGGGGTCATACACCTGGTCCTTCTCCAACGGGACTACGTGGGCGTGTTCATACTTAGGGCACGCACATTTGGTCCTTCGAGCCGCCACACGAGCCACTCCTGTGATTCAATACTGCCATAGACTGAGGCTCTCTCTTTTCTATACTGAACTTTGGTGGAGAAGCCTATCTTCATCACTGCTCAGTCGACTAGAGACGCTGAAAAGTCACCCTTACCTGAGTTCCGACAGTTCCTGACTTTTTTTGCTCGCTAAATTTTTTCCGTCGTTTGTTTTCTTTGCTCCAGCCATGACCGAAGACAACAGCTCCATCGACACTTCCGTCATAGATTCGCTCAAGCGTAAGAGAAGCCATCGCCGGGGACTCATTACACGAGTACAGAAAAAATTGACTGCCCACCTGGAGAGTCCTCTCCGAAGACTTCGTCAAGCCGAGATTGACCAGGTCAGATCCACTCTCGCCTATGAGATTAAACACCACAACGAACTCCAAGATCAAATCGAGGAGCTCCTTGAGGATGACGCCGACGCCCTTGACCTAGAACGCAGGGAGAGAGACGGCCGCGAAGACGTCCACGACCACCTCCTGTCAGAAGCCCAAGGATTACTGAGCAAGCTTGTCATATGGGAAACCGGATCAGATCTCAGGGCTGAAATGGAATCCCTCACAGCACTCACTGACCCATCCAAGCCTGCCTTCATCCAGGGAGTGCAGGACTTCAAGATAGAGCTGTCCAAGCTCAATCGACTCTCGTCTAGCTACATGGATAACGATGAGATCAGCCAATTGATGACCTGCTTGAGAGAAGCACTCACCAATTTCCGATTGGAGATGGAGAAAGCATCTACCTCCTCCAAGAAGCATTCAGATCCTACCGATGACTCCTCTTCCACATCCAGACCTGTTCTAGCCAGAGCAGCGCCCATCACCGTGGACCTCCCTAAGTTTTCCGGTGATCCCCTCCGCTGGCGAAAATTTCAGGCCATGTTCATTGCTGCCATACGCACCCGGGCTGCTGGCTTCAGTGAACTCGACAAGCGATGTCTCCTGATGGACTCCATTCAGTCCAGAGATGGCAAAGACATAATTTCTAATGCTACTGAGGACGCCACCATGGATGACCTGCTCGAACGTCTGAGAGTCCGATTCGGCCGACCCCAAGTCGTCGTGCCTCTACTGATCCAGAAGATGGACAAGCCTCACACCTTCACCGCCGACTATGAAGGAATCCAGCACATCCATCAACAAATATTTAACGGATACGACGCCCTTGGGCCCTACCTCAAGTATTCGTTCGCCTCCTACTTGACATATCGCACCACTATGTCTTTCTCTCCCAAGTTGAAAGAAGAGTGGGATCAGGCTGTTACCAAGAAAGAAGTGACCGCTACTTTCGAAGGACTCCGAAAATACATGTCCGACCGACTCCTGCAGATGACACCTTCCAGCTCGCCGACGACTGCCCCACCCGCCTGCCGTCACCGCCATGTCTTCGAAGTCTGCCAAACCCAAGCTTCCACCCAAGTGCCTCATCTGTGATGACAGACATGGTCTCCTGCGTTGCCCCGTGTTTGCCGGCTATGACGTAGACAGGCGAAACAAGCTGGTCCGCGACAAACGGCTCTGCATAAATTGCTTCTCGGACAGCCACGGTTACAAGAACTGCACGTCCAAGTTTTCCTGTAGGACTTGTAACCAGAAGCATCATACACTCCTCCACAAGGACAAGATGCCAGAGGAAGCCTCCACGACTGGCTTCACCGCCGTTCCATCTGTCATGTCACCAGATGTCTCCCATCCACGCCAGACGCCCTCCTTTCTCAACACCATTATTGTCAAACTTCAAGCCAATGGAAGAACAGCACAAGCCAGAGCCATCCTGGACTCTGGCTCCGGAGTCTCCATGATTTCGGAAACCCTTGCCTCCACCCTCAAGCTCCAACGATTCTCCGAGCCTATGGAAATCAATGGACTTCTTGGTCAAGAGCACAGCAAGTTCTCTGTTGTGGCCGAGCTCCACCCCGACACTCAGGACTTCACTTCTAGGCCGATCACCTTTACGGTTGTGTCTAAGCTGAGACCTGTCCAACCTCCATCCAACCGTGAACGCATCCTAAACTTACCTCAGGTCAAGACACTTACCCTATCCGATCCTCAACTCGGGGGAGCTGTTGATCTTCTCATCGGCAATCTCGATATTGATGATTGTGTCTTTGATGGTTCCATGAGAATTGATCGCCTCAAACTCATCAACTCACCTTTCGGCTGGAGTATTGCTGGACCCCTCTCCGGAAATGCTGCCACGTCCACCTTGACCGCCTCTGCTGCTCCGGATAACCTGCAACACAATCTGGCCAAGCTCTGGGAGATGGATCAAGTCCCAGATTCCAAGTGTCTTCCTCCTGAAGATTCGAAAATCATTGCTGACTTCATCAGCTCACATCAGAGGATTGAAGGACGGTACATGATTCAATTGCCAAGACGACCAGACCCTCCATCACTTGGTAACACCAGACGTCAGGCCCTACGTAGACTCCTGTCCAATGAGAAGACGCTGACGTCGAAACACCGCCTAAAAGAGTTCCAGGACGTTCTACGTGAGTATATCACCCTTGGTCACGCAGAAGTCATCCCACCTTCCGAGATTGGTGTCCGACCGCACTTCTATCTGCCTGTACATGCCGTGTTTAAGGACTCCTCCTCTACGACCAAGTTGAGGGCGGTCTTTGATGCATCGGCCAAGTCATCTACAGGCGTGTCACTCAATGACACTCTCATGCCCGGACCCAACCTCTACCCAGCACTCCAAGACATCCTCCTACGATTCAGACAACACAAGATCGGGTTGTCAGCCGACATCTCGAAGATGTTTCGGGAAGTGATTCTTCACCCAGGTGATCGTGATCTTCATCGATTCATCATGAGAGACGAAGCTGGCAACCTGGTCGACTGTCGAATGACTCGCCTCACATTCGGAATTACATCATCACCGTTTGCCGCCACCCAAGTGCTACGACTCCTCGCTGAGTCAAGTTCCAGTTCCTATCCCATCGCTGCCCGTGCCATACTGTCAGACTTCTATGTAGACGACTTTCTCGCTGGAGCTGACACCATAGAAGAAGCCGACCACCTACGCTCACAGCTTTGTGATCTTCTGGCCACAGCAGGAATGACGCTGAGGAAGTGGCGCACAAACTCTGCTGAGATGCAACGGCGCATACCTAATGGACTATTGGAATCCTGTCCGCTAGCACTGCAAGCTCAAGGCCATTACCCCAAGGCCCTGGGTATCCATTGGGATGTGGACAACGACATGCTACACATCTCCACTCCCATTTCTGCCCAACCAGAAGTCGTCACAAAGAGAGTGATTGCTTCAGGAATGGCTGGAGTTTTCGATGTTCTTGGTTTATTTGCTCCCGCCATTGTTCCAGCCAGGATCCTCCTCCAAGATCTGTGGCGAACAAACCTATCCTGGGATGACGTCGTACCTGATGAAGTCCAGACGAAGTGGAATCTCTGGCTTGAGCATTTACCAGCCATCTCTGAATTTGCCATACCGAGAAGACTCTCAAACTCCGACTCACCCACCATGTTCCAGAGCCTCCATGGCTTCGCTGATGCGTCATCCTATGCCTATGGTGCAGCCGTCTATGTTCGACGAGTTCACTTGGACAACACCACCACAGTGACTTTGGTAACTGCCAAGGCGAGAGCTCTTCCAATCAAGCATATTACCATCCCGAAAGCCGAGCTACTTGCAGCACTCCTGATGGTTCGTCTCCTAGTCAGAACCGCCAAGCTTCTAGATGTTCCTATTGCTAGTCTCCACGCTTGGTCTGATAGCGAAATTGTTCTTCATTGGCTATCCAAGGACATCAGGACGCTGGAGAAGTTTGTTGCTAATCGTGTCGATGTCATCACCGAGACACTCCCACCCAACCACTGGAGACATGTGAAGTCTGCAGACAATCCCGCTGACCTAGCAAGTCGTGGACTACATGCCAAGCTGTTGATCAACTCCTCTCTCTGGTGGAAAGGCCCGCCATGGCTTTCCTTACCTCCTGATCAGTGGCCGATTCGACCCCTCTCCAAACCCAAAGTCAAAGAAGTCCCTGTTTCCTGTCTGACCGTGACTCCTATCCATCCACATGATCCAGATGACAAATCTACCTTCACCCAGATGTTGTGGAAGCGTTACTCCTCCTTTCATCACCTGTCCAGAGTTGTTGCTTGGATCTATCGGTTCTTCCACAACTGCCGACTACCTGCCGAGAAACGCCTACACAGTGATGTCATCACATCTACTGAAGTCTCTGATGTAAAACCAAAGCTGTATCGCCTATCTCAACTTGAACACTACTCCGATGTCTTCCAATTGGCGCTCAAGGGAAAACTTCTAGCGAGGACTCACCAACTGCATCGCTTTGTGTTTACCATCTCCAAACATGGGCATCTACTCATTAACACCAGGATACGAGATACCACCTCAAGTTCGTCACCTACCCAATTGACACTCCTGTCACCAAAGTCACACCTGACGCAGCTGCTACTTCAAACCCTCCATGTAACTTACAGCCATGCAGGACCACGCGCATTGATGTCCATCATCAGCTCATCCTACTACATGCCTGGACTCTTCAACCGACTGAAGCAGATCAGCAAGACCTGTCCAACCTGCCAAAGAGCTTATGCTCGTCCTCTCCAGCAGCAGATGGGACTCCTTCCCCTCTCCAGGACCACACCTGCGCCTCCATTCGACAACATTGGTGTTGACTTCGCTGGTCCTTTTACTCTGAGACTTGGACACACTAGGAAGCCGACCTACGTTAAGACATACGCTTGTCTATTCGTCTGTATGGCCACCAAGGCCATTCACATTGAGCTGTGTGCTTCGCTTTCTACTGATGATTTCCTGGCCGCTCTGAAGAGGTTCATTGCTCGCCGAGGCTGTCCATCCAACGTTTTTTCCGACAATGGAACCAACTTTGTCGGAGCTCGAGAAGAAATCCGGGAAATCCAGTCTATGACACTCTCCAAAGATACCACCAACTCCATCTCACACCTGGCCTCACAAAGTAACATCAAGTGGCATCACATCCCTCCCCGAGCGCCTCACTTCGGTGGACTGTGGGAAGCCGGAGTGAAAGCCATGAAGTCCTTGCTCCGGAAAATCCTGACTCCTCAACCTCTCCGTTTTGAAGAGATGACCACGGTGCTCGCCGAGGTTGAGGCCATCCTGAATTCGAGGCCTATGACACCCCTTTACAGTGAAGACCTACAAGAGTCCTCCTATCTCTCTTCAGGTCATTTCCTGATCGGTCGACCTCTACGTGCTCCTCCTACTCATCAGCCGCCCCCCCCCCCCCCGAAAAATCACCAACCTACGAAGGTGGACGTTGGTGAACAGACTGACAGCCGATCTCTGGAGCATGTGGAATGCAGCATATCTCCAATCAGTCGCACAACGATCCAAGTGGTTCCACACCCAACAGCAGCCCAAGATTGGCCAGCTGGTCTTCATCAAGGACGAGACCCTGAGATACCGTGATTGGCCGCTAGCCAGGATCACCAAGCTGCACACCGGAGATGACAGACAGACCAGAGCCGTAGACATCTGGTGCCATGGCAAGGAGTATACGAGGCCGACCTGCCGACTCATCCCCTTCTTGAATGAAGATAAAGACCGTTCCACATCCGATCCGTCGTCCCGCCCCGGGAGGATGTCTGGGATTCCATCTCAGACAAAGTAATCAAGCCCAGGCAGGCCCTGGCATCCACGAACATTTGTCACCCATTGTCACCCAGCTCAACTTACCTACTCATATATCACCTTACCATTGAACTTACCTTACCTTACCTGATCCATGTACTTAATCATATTCATACCTAGCTAAAACCACAGGCTTCAGCCTGTAGTCATTCCCTTATAAGTTTGTGATTATGTATTATTTCTTGTTGTATGATTACCTAAACTCACTGAGTTGTTATTGGTGGGAGCACGCGCTTTGGGGCAGACAGACAAGGCTGCAAGCTAGTGCCAGCGGCTGCGTTTGTTATTTGCTTGCGTCAGCGGGGTCATACACCTGGTCCTTCTCCAACGGGACTACGTGGGCGTGTTCATACTTAGGGCACGCACAGTAGAGTAGCCCTGCAAATAAAGAAAGTAGCAGAATCGTGCTTAGCAACCAACCGGGTAAAAATTGCGTGGGCGGTGTGCGGCCACCCTTAAAAATGAATTTTTTTTAAAATTGATTGATGTTGTTGTTGTTGTTGTTGTTGTTTTTGTGTGTGTGAGGTGTGCTGTGTGTTTTAACTTGATTAAAAAAAAAAGGTATGTGTATATTTTGAACAGGTGGCAAAAGGAGGTGGACAGAACAAAAAGGAAGAGGTAGACCTAGTGGAGAGACACCAAGGAGTGTAATAGGCTACATAATGTCCATTGATACCACTGTCACGCCAAGTCAAGATTCCAATCCTACTTGTTTCAATCCTTTCTCTCATACAGACACACTTACCTGCTGTATTTGTCTTGGTCTGCTGAATAGACCAGTTCAGCTTTCTTGCGTTAATCTTATTAGTGCTAACTGCTGCTGTGAATCAATACGTCAGTCTCATTCCCTGGATTGTCCTTGCTGTAATACCCACACCCTAAGCCAGTCCACAATTAGCAAACCTTCTGCCATTGTTTATCATTTCTTAATGAAGTGATAGTTTAATGTATCAGAGGATGCAACCAAGCAGTTAAAGTTCGCAAGTATGAACATCATCTTGCTGGCGATTGCAAAGGTTTCTATGAAGACTTTAACTCTCCTTCAAAAGTCACCTTGCGTGATGTCTTGAGCAAGCCTGCCACTCTCCCAACCACAGAGGCTGAAATGAAGGCCACAAGTCACCTTGTGAGGCGTGTTATGAATCAGCAAGAGTGCACTTCTCAGGCATCTAGTGTGGTTTCCATTCCTACTGGTGGTCAGGTTAGAATCGAATAGAACATTTTCAATCATACAATCATAACATGTCTAATCATTGCAGCCTATAACTCTAGTACAAGTGTGTAGTGGAGCTACCGAACTTTGAACTCGCATCATTATATCATTCATTACGTCATTGTCAATACATCACTCCTCACTCACTCGTTAGTCACGTGATTCTTTACTCTCACAGTTAGTGTCCATGTGTGTCGTACTTGTCCTCGAAATATAACGATTTACCTTTGACAAACATTTGATTATCGACGTTGTTAGCTCTCGTAGCTACATTGGTGACCCCGACGACTTCATGACTGACGATAGCCCCGCTTCACCTCCAGTTTCCGCTGTCACAGCAGTAACACTGAAGTTGCCGCCTTTTTGACCTACCGACCCCGAAGTCTGGTTCGCCCAGGTACAGGCCCAGTTCACCACCAGGGGTATCTCCGCACAGAGAACGATGTTCAACTATGTCGTTAGTTCCCTCAGCCCCGAATTCGCCATGGAAGTCAGAGACTTACTTCTGACCCCGCCCACTGACCATCCGTATGATACGTTGAAGACGCAATTAATTAAATGTACTGCTGCGTCGGAACAACGCAAGCTCCAGCAGCTTATCAGCGGTGAGGAACTCGGCGATAGGAAGCCAACGCAACTCCTCCGGAGAATGCAACAGCTTTTGGGGGACAAGTTAACATCTGGAGCAGACTCAACCTCATTCCTTCGTGAGTTATTTCTCCAGCGACTCCCTGCCAATGTCAGGATGGTCCTAGCTTCTGCTGACTCAACAACTACACTTGACAAACTTGCAGAGATGGCAGATAAGGTAATGGAGGTAGTTACTCCAGTTGTAGCTGCAGTAGGTCATGCTCATACTGAGAGTTCTGTGGAAGTCAAGCAACTAAGAAAGGAAGTGGCCCATCTCACCAATCTGGTTACAGTACTCACTACCTCCAACACACCTTCAGCCCGTCATAGTCGCTCAAACTCTCGCCGATTCCGTAGTAGTCCCGCACCCAAGGACTCCATTCAGTCTGCTAACTCTCTCTGTTGGTATCATGCCAAGTTTGGGGAAGCAGCTCAGAAGTGCAAGGAACCATGCAACTGGGGAAACTCCACGGCCGGACCCTAGTGGCGACGGGGGTTCCCGGCCTTATTCCCACTAGTCGTGTCATGGATGCACACACTGGTACACGATTCCTGGTGGATACTGGATCTGAAGTTAGCGTCATTCCTCTCACCCTTTCCAAACGTAAATCTCCACCTGATAAACTCACCCTCATAGCAGTGAACAACACTCCCATTACGACTTATGGCAAACAATCCTTAACTCTCAACTTGGGTCTTCGTCGTTCTTTCTCGTGGATCTTTATCATTGCTGATGTGCAGAGGCCCATTCTCGGAGCAGACTTTCTCCGGCACTTTGGGTTGTCGGTCAACATGAAGCACTGCCGGTTAAGTGATGCGGTTACCAACCTGTGCATCCAGGGCATCCTTTCCTCGGATTCTTCCCCCAGCCCTTCCATTGTACCCAAGACCCAAAACGACCCTTACCTTCAGCTCCTGGCAGAGTGTCCAGCATTAACTCGTTTGTACACTGAATACCCCTGTGAAGCATAAAAGTACTCACCATATTGAAACCACTGGACCTCCAGTTTTTTCTCGACCAAGAAGAATGGCCCCAGACTGTCTACGTGCAGCCAAGCAGGAATTCCAGCACATGATAAAATTAGGAATTATACGTCCTTCCTCTAGCACCTGGGCATCCCCGTTGCATATGGTGCCCAAGAAGAACACTGGTGACTGGCGCCCTTGCGGAGACTACCGTGCTCTTAACAGAATAACAGTTCCTGATCGTTACCCCATCCCCACATACATGATTTTTCAGCGTCATTTCTTGGTGCTACCGTTCCTATCATCAGATCCCGGTGGAACCAGATGACATACAGAAAACAGCCATCACTAATCCATTTGGCTTGTTTTAGTTTGTATAAATGCCATTTGGTTTGCGGAACTCCGCCCAAACTTTCCAGAGATTTATCGACAACGTTCTTCGGGGACTTGACTTCAGCAACGAATACATGGATGATGTTCTCATCGCCAGCGCTACACCGGAGGAGCACCTTCATCACTTGCGCAGCGTACTCGAACGCCTCTCTTCACATGGTGTGGTCATCAACCCCAACAAATGCATTTTTGGTGATTAGTTTTCTTGGCCACTGCATCAATCAACATGGCATTTCTCCTTTGCTCGATAAGGTCCAGGTCATTCGCGATTTCCCACTACCTGAGTCTGATCAACAGCTACGGCAGTTCATGGGTCTCGTGAATTTTTATCACAGGTTCCTATCCCATGGTGCTGAACTTATGCACCCTCTCCACGACCTTCTTCCCAGGGTCAGTCTGTGTCTTCAATGCTTCCTTGAGTTGGCGATGAAAGCGCTCAACCATACCGTTAGCTTGTGGGTGGTAGGCAGTAGTGCGAGCTCATTTCGTGCCAAGCAGTGACATCAAGGAATCCCACAAGTTTGATTCAAATTGACGTCCACGATCCGAAATTATGGTAGACGGTACTCCATAATGTGAAATCCATCCACTAATAAAAGCGTGAGCCACGGATTTGGAAGTGGTGGGAATGGCTTCTGGCCACCTGGTGAACCGGTCGACACAAGTTAATAGGTAAGTGAAGCCTCGTGACGGCGGAAGTGGTCCAACTAGGTCGATGTGTACAACATCAAAGCGGGCAGTGGCGGACAGAAATGAAGACGGTGGAGCACTTGAATGCCTGTCGACTTTGCACGCTGACACACACATGAGTGAGTCCATCTTCGAACATCTGTGTTGATGCCAGGCCACACATAGCGAGCAGTGATGAGACGTTGTGTTGCCCGAATACCTGGGTGGGACAAACCATGCAGTGAGTCGGATACAGTTCGTCTCTACTGGAGGGGCACTAGGGGTCGTTGTGTACCAGTAGAAGTATTGCAGAGAAGAGGTATGTCGGTGGTAGGGAGTGGAATTGCTTCAACAACTAAGGAGATGAAGGAGAAGATTGCAATGCTCGAATCTGCGTATCTGTCACTTGTGCTTGAGCCATGGCTGCATAGGAGGTTGTCCTGAAAGCACTGCATTCATCTCGATGCGTGAGAGAGCATCTGCCACAACGTTCTGTGATCCTCGAATGTGATGGATGGCTGAGGTGAACTGAGAGATATAATCCAACTGACGAGCTTGTCGTGGAGAATGGCGATCAAGACGTGTGTGGAGAGCATGTGTCAATGGCTTATGATCCGTCCACACGTGTAAGTGACGACCTTCAAGGAAATGGAGAAAATGACGGATTGCGAGGTAGATAGCCAGTAGTTCCCTGTCGAAGGTACTATACCACGTTTCAGTTGGTTTCATCTTTTTCGAAAAGAACGAGATAGGATGCCAGGTACTGTTGCTGTATTGTTGCAGCATGGCGCCTACAGCCAAATCTGAAGCATCCGTTATCACAGAATTAAGAGCATCAGGTCTCGAATGGGAGAGGAGGGTTGCATTTACCAGAGCATCTTTAGTGGCATTGAATGCAGCAATTGCATCCTCAGACCAGTTGAGAGTAGCAGAAGTCAATTTGTGGTTGCACATTGGGTAGATGCACTTCCACTCGTATTGCTTGGAATTCGGACTGCCTTCAAGGAGGATATATCTGCTACAGCTGCAGAGATTGTATACGGCACGTCCCTTCGACTTTCAGGTGAATTTTTCAGTTCTCCTTCCAATACAGCCCTCGAAGATCCTTCAAATTTCATACATCAGTTGAAATCACACATGCAGCAAATTCGCCCATTGCCCCCTCGCCCAGCTCATAGCAACAGTCACATAAATCCGGACTTGGCAGCCACAACTCATGTCTTCATTAGGCAAGATGCTGTTCGCAAACCTCTCCAACCTCCGTACAATGGACCGTACCCAGTAGTTTCTCGCACCGACAAACATTTCACAGTAAAGGTCAATGGTCGACAGGACACCATTTCCGTAGATCGCCTTAAACTTGCCCATCTGGACGACATTCCGGAATGGCCTTTGCACACCGTCGATTCTCCGATCGAACGTGTCACTCGCTCAGGACGTCAGGTCCATTGGCCGAAGAATCTCTCTTCCTACGTGTCGTGAACACTGAGAGGGGAGTACTGTAGTGGAGCTACCGAACTTTGAACTCGCATCATTATATCATTCATTACATCATTGTCAATGCGTCACTCCTCACTCACTCGTTAGTCACGTGATTCTTTACTCTCACAGTGTCCATGTGTGTCGTACTTGTCCTCGAAATATAACGATTTGCCTTTGACAAACATCGGATTATCGACGTTGTTAGCTCTCGTAGCTACAAGTAGCGTCCCTAATTTGATGATGTGTATTGGTGATTTAGTGGATAAACACGAAAGGTATGGTATGACATTCATATAATTAAGTTAAAGTAAACCACACTTACATGGCAGGTCTGCTTCTGGATTGATATGGCACAAAGGCATAATCCCAGTAGATGAGTTGTGGCTAAAAATTGGAGGAGACAAAGGACAGGGCACCTTTAAACTCAACCACCAGCTAGTAAACACCAGTCGGCCAAATTCTATGAAAAACACTAATGTTATTTCAGTGTTTAAGGCAGGAGATAGTACCACCAATTCGCACACTGCTTTGGAAATTTACAATGAACAACTGAAGGAAGCCATCGGAATGAAGCTAAAGTAAAAAGAAAATCAGTAGTAGTAGTAATAGTAGTAGTAGTAGTAGTAACAACAGTATTTTAATGCTTTATTGTTCAGGTGAGAAGATTGAAAAAGACTAGTTAGCGCCTTGTGATCAGTATAGACAGTGAAAATGGAACCACATATGTAGTAACTGAAGTGTTCTATTGTGTTCAACATCGCCAATGCTTCTAATTCTGTTGATGAGTACTTTCGTTCTTGGGGCTGAAGCTGACGTGAATAATACGCACAGGGGTGCCATTCTTTATCCCTGGAAACACACAGGACACCTCCCACACCCAACAAAGAGGCATCAGTGAACACAGAAACCACATCTGACAATGTGCAGGGTTCTGCCTACACTGGTCGGCACCGACCACCAGATGAACCAAGCGACCACCACTACTCACTGTCCGACCAGTAGCTACTCCCTCTGTAACCAGTCAACAAATAATAGCCTTTTCACCCCCTTAGTACCTTTATAGCGTTTTTACTTCTCAGTTTTTTTTAGGTGTACCCTGGTCGTCGCTATTTTACTGGAGATCGATGTGCACTAAAAAGAATAAAATGCTTGCGCATGCTCACTTTCAGTCCTCAAGCTGCTGGACTAAACGGTGTTAGTTCTCTCCGTTGAGCGATGTCCCTTTTGCGATTTTGTAAGAGGAAGCCGAAGGATGGAAGTGAGCCGCCTAGTCCCAAGCGCTCACGGACCGAGACAGTTGCTGACGGGGATGGTGTGCCAAGTAGCATTGAAGGCGATGGTACCGCGACCAAGACAGTTGCTGACGGGGATGGTGTACCAAGTAGCATTGAAGGCGATGTTACCGCTCGAGTAGAAACGGCTGGAATTAGTTCACGAGACAAGAAAAAGCAAGCAAGCAAGTAAGTTTAGTAAAGAATGGCTTAAGGGAAGGGAACACTGGCTGAGCTATTTTCCAGAAGAATTTGCTGTATCAGAGACTGTAAAAGTTTGGGCTGCAAAAAAGAATCGACGACTGACATACTGAACTTTTAAAATGTATCTCATCTATATGCCATTATGATATTTGTTTTTCAAATTAATTCATTAGTAATTTCAAACAAAATTTAAAAAGTTATTTAAATTGAAGAGTTCAATTTGGTTGCTTTTGCTTGCATGCCACCCACCACTGTCACTTTGCTGTTGATGAGAAAATAATTTTGTGTTGAGATGGGTTGTTACCGCCACTCCAGAATTCCTGGGCAGAACCCTGAATGTGGGAATAGCTAACATTGAATGGTTGCAAATGACAGATATAATATTGCTAAATGACTGTCATGTCGGCATTCCAAAGGACATGTTGAGGAGATGTTTTTGTAATATGAGGTGTTAACATAGATGTATAACTGCACAGGCTGGGTACAAAACGAGAATAGTAATTGACGAGTCCAAGAAAGGAGCGTAACTGAGTAATGGTTTTGGGGAGTGAGTAAGAGGCGAGAGAATGAATTCTAGATTGAGGAATAGAAAGTCTACCTTCCCTAACCATGAAACCTAAAAATTCAAAGGAATAGTAACACCATCGGCATTTAGTAGCTTTTACAGTCAATTCGCTAGATTGAAATCTTGTGAGGACATGTTTAACGTGCTGCAAGTGATCTGAAAAGGACTGAGAAAATAACGACAACATCATCTAGGTAGCCCAATGCATATGCTTCCAGCCCTTTCAACACACACTGCATGAGCAGCTGGAATGTTGCTGGAGCATTTTTGAGCCCAAAGGGCTTTCTTTGGTATTGAAATTTGCCACAGGGCCAAGAAAATGCTGTGTACTTCTTTGAGGACTCTTCCAAAGGAACCTGGTGAATGCCTTTCAATAAATCTAGTTTTGATAAAAACTTTGAATCACCCACACGACTTTTGATTGAGTCTACTGTCGGCATAAAGAAGGGTTCAGGTACTGTTACCTCATTAATCTTGCAAACATCGACTACTATGGGTAATCCACCATCTTTCTTTTTGATGGGTATTGGGGGACTGGACCATTTGCACAGAGAGGGTTTTATGATGCCAAGCTCAAGCAAATTATTAAGTTCCTGTCGAAATTGTTCTTCCACCTTAATTGGAATTGGGTAGGAAGGAGACCATATAGGCGTTTTACAGGTTACTTCAATAGAATGTGAAGCTAATGTGGTCGACCCAGGTAAATCAGAAAACACATCAGAAAAGGATGATAAGACGTCATCTAGTTGCTGTTTCTGAACTGTATCAAGCTCAATGGGGGGAGTTCTGTCAATATCGGTTGGGAGTGATCATTATCGTCTTCTGTGACAAAAGAACAGGTAGAGCAGACAGAGGCTTTTGAATTTTTTTGAAAAGGTTGACATGGATTGTCTTTGGTTTAGCTCTAGGCTAGTCTTTTGGGATAATTTTATAGTTTAACATTTTCAGTACTGCAATTCAATCATATTGATTTTATAATATGAGAGGTGGTTTGGCAAATGTAACTTCATGTGGGGTTAGGCCATGCCTTGTGTGAGGGAGACTTCGTAGAAAGTACAGTACAACATCAATCACTGAAGGCCAATCTCTTTCTGAAGAAATGGTTTTGAGTAAAACAGCTTTAAGGGACAAGTGAAATCGTTCTAGTTTCCCATTGCTTTCTGGATGGTATGGGGATGTACTGATGTGTGTGATGGCAAGTCTAGCATACAACTCAGAAAGAACTAGAGAGAGGAAATTAGAACCTTGGTCTGCTTGGTCTGTTAACATACACTTAGGAGGGCCTAATATTATAGATATGACAGTAATCAAGTTTTGGGCTGTTTCAATGGCAGTATACCCTCTCATCGGCAAGGCAAATGGAAATCCCAATGAAAGGTCCATAACTGTTAACAGAAATCGATATCCTTGCTTGACTTTGGAAAAGGTCTTACAAATCTAACACCAGCTTTTCAAATCTCTCTACCGAAATTTCTGGTTTGCAAAGGGGGGCCTTGGGTACATGATCCGTATTGTATTTCAAACAGGTCTTCCAACTCTGTACATGTGTTTTTACATCAGCATTAAGACTGGGCCATGTGAAGTGTGAATTAATCTAAGTACGAGTAGTTGATACGCCAAAATGGCCGGAACCTTCATGGGCCAAAGTTAGTACCTGTTTCCTTAAGGGTGTGGGCACAACAACACTACATCTAAAACAAAAAAAAATATTTTGACCATGTCAAGCCCATTCCCACATTGAGTTAAAGAGTCATCATCATTCTGCACATGTACAAATTCCGTCTTTGTCAAACCATCACAATTAACAGAGGGTAAAGACACAAGGGATTTACTGTCCAGTAGATTATCAAAACAATTAGAGGAAGAAGAGATTGAAAAGTCGTCGACACATACATCACAGTCATCAACCTCGGCTTCAGCACTGGAGGCATCTCCATTACAAAAATTGGACAAATCAATGTCCATGCAATCTTCCAAGTGGGGAGTATTGTCTACAATAGTTTCCAATGAAGTTGGTTTAGCACCTTCAATAGTTTGCATCACTTCATTCTGTTGTTCATGCTCAGCTTCTTCACATGCCCTAATTCTTGTTGTAGCAAACACATTAGTGGGTGAAATCAAATAACTGGAGTCACCCAAGTCAGACCAAGGGAGAGTTGGGAAAGCACCAAACATGCATTCAACTGAGGACAAAGGTGTTTCAAGAATAAATCTATACACTGTGATACTAATTGGGTTTTGTTCCACTCCTTGAACCTTTTTATAGAATTCAGGACGATCGTTCTCCCTGATGAAATCACGAGACACTAAAGAGATCTTGGCACCAGAATCCAAAAGCATTTCTTGTGAGAAACCATTCAAGGTTCCTTGGACATAGAACTCAGATTCAAAGAATTCACCATCAACAAAATGTTGGCAGTTTCTAGATATAGGAACCATGAGAGACTCATCTTGCATGCTAGGAACAGCTAAGTACACATCATTATCAGCATCCTTAGGCTTAGATGGTATATTAGTTCTCGGAGTCGGTGTAGGTCTCCGGGAGTCAGTAGACCTATTAATAATAGGCTTGGGGCCTTCAGGACACTCATTGGCATAATGCCCTAGCTGATTGCACCTAAAGCACTTAACATTAGATGTGTCAAGGGGTGGGGATCGTTTATGTTGCGAAGGAGATGAATTAGAATTGGCAGAATGGTCATGTGAGCTAACATCTCAGTAATCATCATAACATTTGTATTGTGAATGGTCATTGTCGGGAAAACGTCTAGGGCTGTGGGGGTGAGCAGATTGAGAAGGGAACAGTGGGCATTCACCTAAGAGATAATCTCAAGTTGTTTATGGCTAAATTCAGACATGAATGGAAGAGATTTGTAAATAGTATACCACCTATGGGTCACAGTAGAAGTAAACTGAGATGATGTCATGTGACCCTGAGAACTAAATTTAGGTACTAAAGCATCTAAGCAGTCATGGATGCCATAACCCAAGGATGATAAAATAAGTTCCTTCATGTTGTCATAAGAATCACAGTGCGTGTCATAATTACTATGGGTATAGATCAAGATATTTTCCTTTTAAATTTTTTCCTAGCATAAACAGCCAATCATCTTTTCGCACACATCTGTTTCTGAGGTCAGCCTCAAACCTTACAAATAATGAGAACAAGTCTTCGCTTAAAGATATAAGGGACAAGTTCCTGGCAATATTATCAAGTTTGTCTAGTAATTGCTCTTCACGATCACACTGATTGTTAAGAGTCATTTGAACAAAAGTATACATAAAGCGCTGAAATAGGTTATCATCATGAATCATAGGAGTCACATTAGGTGTTGGTGCTGGTTCAGCAATATCACCTGGTTGAGAATGAGAATTACAGCAAGTAGGGAAAAGTTGTTGAGAGGGTTGAGAAAATTGAAACTGTGGTAGGAAAGAGAATTGCTGATGGGATGAGGATTGGGGGGTTAGACGAGCTTGAGATAATTGAGGGTTAGCTTGGGAAGTTTGGGGTTGTTGGGCAGATAAACTATAGATGTCTGGATTTAACCTATCTATAACAGTATCATTAGAAGAGCTAGACATATGGGTGGCACCCATTAGAGTTGTGAGAGTAATCAGTAGTGAGATCAGAGTTGGTGATAACAGTACTCGCAGTTCTAGAGCGAGTTCTAGAAGAGATTGGGGGGTTGTCTGAGGTGTTGTTAGAGAGAGGCCATGACTTAATGAATGAAATTGGTAAATAGACAGCAAAAAAATAAATAATAAAAAATAAATAATAATAATTAGAAATTAAAGTTACACACTACAAAATATGTGCTACAGCAATTGTTAATTTACAACATGTCTCTGCACTATAATATTAGAACCTAATACTGCACAACACAGACACATACACATCACTGATGCACTCAACTTTTAGGAGGAGACAATCCAGTGTTCCCCAGAATGGCCTCTGCTTGTAGAGATGCTGGCTGCAAGATGTTGTCAGAAAATGGAGAGTTGGGGTAAGAGAGAATTCGATGCAAGTCCTTCCACTGAGGAAATCAATTCAAATAGGTATGGTACGCCCCTGAGGAAATCACAATTGATTCAAATAGGTACACCTTTCGATGGAGACGATCGCAATTCAAACAATCAAATGTAGTGGCACGGAATAGTTCAACCCTTCAAGTACAGTAAGAAAAACCCGTCTGGCGTGGGCGTGTCACTGCACCGGATGAAGAACGAAAGGGAAGGAAACCACTGATGTCACTAGATGTGGTATTACAACGCACTCAGATAGCGCTGCCACCAGAGTTCTGTGGCCAGATTCAACAAGGTTGCAGAATTTTAATGCTACTGCTTGCAAATACTGCACATGTAACAGAACTGACTAAATGATGACAAGACTGTACTATACAAGTGAGCGTGTGTATGCGTGATGATTGAATGGTAAGTTTAACATTGAAAGTTCCAAATAGAGCTCAGCAGGTTGGTTGTTATGAATGTATGTGTGTGCGTAGAGTGAGAACGTCTGATAATGTGGTAGTGTTACACCACATCGCCTACAGACTTCAAACCCTCAGAATAGAACGTATGAAGCTTATAGAGAGTCCCTCAGCATTTTGGAAGAATATGGATAACGCTTTCCTACCGGACATTGAGAGAAATTTGATTGGTTAATTAAAGTACTCAAATGGCAAAACGCACCAGCTACTTTCCAGTTGACCAATATTTGACTACTGAAATAATATTCTATAATATTTCGGGCTCAGTTTGCCCTTCAAAGTAGTGAAACTAAAAAGAATGATAGCTGAGAGCTGGTATAAGTAGAGCAAGTTATTGATAATGTTTACACCTAAAGCATGTGAATAACTAGCTAAATGGTTACACAATGCATGAAAAGAATCAATTAAGGTGAATATGATGCAATTTTGCCTGTGGCACTAAGGCCTTAGTGACACAGGAAAAATTGCAATCCTTTTCCGAGTGTCCTCCGGAAAAGGTCCTGTTGAGTGGGCTATTCATGGGTTGTATATGTGTTAATTACTTGTATGCACTTCATCCCACACCTCAATATAGTTCTTTGTTATGTGTTAAGCAGGGTATTTAAGCTGTGTTGTGTGTTCTTGCTTATTCATTCACTTTGAAGGCTCACAAAGCCAAAGTACCTGAAATTGAATTGAAACTGTCTAAAGATCTGCAGCTCTTAGCCTAAGTAGCTTAGCTACATTACAAACCAATTTGATTGGGCTAGTTCCTTGGAGTCTCCTCGAAACCTGCTGTAAGATGGACTGGTTCCGGTTTGTTTTCAAACTTTTAGAAGCTTTATTTTACTTGTGATAAGGCTATAGCTACCTACTTTATATGCCTGGCTGTTTGTTTGCAGGTTTTTGTGGTTGCTTTGCGGTAGAAATTCAAAAATCAAATTCTAATTCTAAAAGACGCCCGAAGTGTTGAAGAAAGTCTGTGTCAAAAGGGTTAATCTAGAAGGAGTGAGATCGAGCTTGCACTATCTCTAGGGGGTCACAACTTACAGATAGAAGAAATAAGCTTCAATTATCATGACAATAATTAGAGCAGAAATAAACTTATGATTTAAGTATTGCAATCACCTTCATCATTCACTTTTAACTTTAATTTCAAAACTAGACCTAACATGAGGATAACATAAGAAAGCACAAATAACCACATATTAAATATTTCAAATTTTAAAACATCCAATGTACAAAGAAATAATAAGGTATATATTTACTGCTTTTTGCTTACAAAGTTTAAAAAAAAAATTTCAAGGGTGGGCAAGCGCCCCTGGCCCCACCCCCTTAAATGAACCCTATAGAGTAGGACCATCTTTAACTAATGCCATACCTGGCAAGTAGTCAATGTCATCTTAATAACAGCAATACTGTGGATTTGAGATGCTGGAGTATGATATGGTTTTAAAAAAACAAAAAAGAAAAAAAAACATGTAATGCTGCATTATTATGTCTACCAGGAATAGTCACAGAGTAATCAGAGATGAGAGCTCTTTCACAATTTGATATGGGCCTTCCCATGTACTTTCCATCTTACCAATGAGACAGGCTTTTTCACGAGAACAAGTTCACCTGGTTCAAACTTTTTCTCCTTAGCATTACGATCGTACATGACCTTCACTCGAGCCTCTGCTTTAGCCTCCCTATCTGCTACAATAAGAGCCATTTCAGCCAACTTTGCCTTAGCATCAACAAGCCAATCTGATAGATTTACACTAGGCCACTCCTCCTGGAACCAGGAGTCCCGCAATAACTTCAGGGGCCCATAAACCTTCCCTGCATACAGTAAGTCAAAAGACTGTAGCGTGTCATAACATGTGGGGTGTCTCTGTACGCCAACAGAAAATATTTGAGGAAACAATCCCAATCCCTCTTACAACACTGGGCTTTGATAATCATTTAAGACATACATGCCACCTTTCGAGGGCACCGTCACTCTGGGCATGATAAGGTGATGTACGTACTTGAGATATAGCTAAAGTTCACATGTTTCTCCAGACATAAAACTGATCCCTGATCTGTAAGGAAAGTTTGAGGGATACCGTGCCCAAAAACCTCTGGACCGATTCAGTATCAAATGCTTCAATGGGACCAGTCTTAATTTCCATACATGCAACAGGACACTCAGTGAATTCATATTTACAACCAAATTCAGCAAACAATATAGGTACTACCATATGACGCACAACAGTTGCCTCAGCTCCAGAGTCTACTAATAAATCTGAGTCATTACCATCGTGCTATTGCACTACATGATTACTCTTATATGGGCCATTAGTTAATACGTGGTTAGGGTCACCACACCAATGGAAGCACCAAAGGAGCAAACCCTCACCGCTACTATACACTAGCTAGAAATTACAAAATCATCTCAAATCAAAAGAATAATCTATTGGCTATTATAATCAGGTATCGATATAGTTAGAGTGGTAGATGTAAGCGCTGACTTCATAAAAGAAGAAGCTAAACAGGCCAGAGTCACTCACTGGTATACATTTTCCACGCAAAACTTTTCTTCAGCACTTGGTTAAATTTCCCAGCACAAAGCAAGACTACTACAAGCAGAATGAAATTATCTGTTCACGTGATTACGATGTAACAATAGGGGCATTACTCACAAAAGCTAGTACCTAGACAGAGCTGACAGCTCTGTGTTTTCTAAAAAAAAACCAGCCTGAAATAATAAAAAAAAGAGCACAATAATAGGTCTTAAATTGGCCTTCTGAGTAAGTTCATACAAAATACAAGGGTTAATTGTCAGTAATCTCCAAAATCAGAATATGACAGAACGCACAAAACAATTACTATAACCCTCTTAAGCATGCACGCTGAGGGATAATAACAATAAATCTTTGTTTGACACAGTGATTTAGAGCAAGTCTGCATGCAGCTGTTTAACAACTACACCGCTTCATAAGAGCCTTAGTATTACCAGAACTATTAATTGAGTTATTACTAGAACCATTCCCAAACTACTATACCCACCGGAGCCATTGCCAGACCCACCAAAGCTACTACCAACTTGATCCCAACCATGTACAGAGGATTTAGAAGACTCACCTCCTTGTCGACCTTGTGTCTGGTCATGCCTCCAATAGTTGGACGATGAGATGTCATCCTTCTAAGAGTAGTTCTGGGAGACCCTGCACCAGAAACGAACCAAGAGCTCATGAATTGGTGCACAACATGAACTGCTACATAAATGGATTTTGGTTCCAAGGCCTTGACTTGCACAGCCACATCTTCAGGAATCCCAGATAGGAACCTGGATATACACAAAAATGAGATAAAGCCTTCAGGTTAGAGTGCTGTTCAGAAATGTTGTAAAATGTCTATCCTATCCCACGATCCGATGTGACAATGAGACAATCCACAGGATGTCCACCTGTCCCTCTTACAGATGAATGTGCGTTTCACTGTCCTCCCATCCCATGATCCCTTGGGATATTCCACAGGATGTCCACCCGTCCCTCTTGCCATAGTTGTCCAGCTTTTCCGTCAACTGTCCATGGGTAATCCTGGGAGGCCCCACCCACTTATATAGGTGTGTACTATAGTCATATTGTCAAATGAACTTAAAATAGCCGAACATGCTTTTATGACAGCATCTGGGAGATGCGGGAGCATAGCCCCCCCCCCCCCCCCCCCTCGAGCAACAAGGGGGTTGGTGGCGAAGCCCCCATTAATGGACAACACTCTCTCTTGCTGATTCATGTGTGTCCCACTGGTTGTTCAACATGCTGTAACATACAAAGACGTCCCAGAACTTATGAGCTACAAACCCAGTAATACAAAACAGGAATACTGTTTCACAATTGCTAGAAGGAAGGTTTGTTCACTTGTTCAACTTTCAATAACCCCAACATACAAGATAGTTCAGCACTTGTGAGCTACTAACAACCGTTTTAAGTAAGCTTGTATTTAGCTTGGGTAATATTAATGTTATATTGTTTCATGAAACATAAGTGCTTTTCATGAGAGTAAATTGGCTTGTGATAGTTAGTGCTAGTCCGACGTTGCCAGACCCTTTACCAAATCGCTACGCTGGGAATGGGTCTGGGGGACATGGCCATACCAAATTTGTTCTGCCGCACATATATTGCGGCGGTCAATTACCATTAGCAAAATACCGGGAAAAGCCCTCCTCAACCACTAATAGAAATTCCTGTGTGTGTCACGCCAACCTTTCCAATGCTAGGTTTAGCAATCATGGCTAATCTGCAGTAGAAATTCAGGTATAAAGGAGGTGGGGCACTCGCCACTTCCACATTCCTCCAGAACAAATTTGGTGTGGCCATGTCCCCAGACCCTCGGCACGCTTTGCTGCTACGTGGGTCTGGCTCTGCTAGACTAAGTTAGTACCCCACTCCCTCCCACACATACACACACACTTTGAAGCAGCTTTTATCACTCCTGAAACTGAAACACAGAAGGTGCCTCAATCCTTATAACAGTGTCTAGACAAGAATGGTTCCCAAAATCCGAAGAAAAAAAAATTAAATTTGCCACCCCTAGCCTGGCTGGAACCATATGTGAGAACAGGAACTTCACCTAACCACACACTATCTCATAATGGGAGTAGCCCACGAAATGCAGAAAACCTCCACTCACCGGTCAACAGAAGCTGTAACACTACCACAGCAAGGAAAGATGGTGACCAGTAGTCTCCAACACTGATGACGAGGCGGAATGACAAAGTTGATCAGGGCCACAGACGATCACACGACAGAGGATCACACCAACGCCACCAAATGTTCTGCAGCGCATACAGCACGGAAACTTTTTTCCCGCCCTTCTTACCTACTAATATGTTGTTTTCGCTGTTGCTGGTTTTTGCATTGTCTGAATTTACAGGGAACATATAGTTGGGGCCATACAGGAAGGGGGGCTGAAATCCCCCTCCCACCAAAGAAATCTGAAATTTTAATTATAATTATAAGTTGTGACTCAGAGCTAAATTATTTTATTATAAAACAAAAAAACAAAGCTCAGTTCTTCTTTTCTTTATTTATTTGTTTTAATCTCTAGAACTTGAAAGTTTACAGCTGAAAGATCAGGACCCTCAATAGCAATTCTCATGAGCCGACCAAGGTTTTGGTCAGTGTTATATGCGGGTTTTAATGAGGTTCATATAGCTGAAAGATCATTTAAACTGAAGCTGTCCTAGGTAGGAATAAAAATCCTGTATGAAGGCCTGGATAGGATTAGAAAGAACATGAATTGCATAATTAATAGTGAAATAAAATGTATGCATCACAATATTCACATTATTGCTACACTATATGCTACCAGTACTGCCTATGCTAGCATAGGTAGCACTGGTAGCACAGGTAGCACAGGTAGCACTGGTAGCATAGGTAGCACTGGTAGCATAGGTAGCACTGGTAGCATAGGTAGCATAGGTAGCACTGGTAGCATAGGTAGCACAGGTAGCACAGGTAGCATAGGTAGCATAGGTAGCATAGGTAGCACTGGTAGCACTGGTAGCATAGGTAGCACTGGTAGCACTGTAGCATGGGTAGCACTGGTAGCATAGGTAGCACTGGTAGCATAGGTAGCATAGGTAGCACTGGTAGCATGGGTAGCATAGGTAGCACTGGTAGCATAGGTAGCACTGGTAGCACAGGTAGCATAGGTAGCACTGGTAGCATAGGTAGCACTGGTAGCATAGGTAACACTGGTAGCATAGGTAGCATAGGTAGCACTGGTAGCATAGATAGCACTGGTAGCATACCTATGCCTGTCCTACCTATGCTACCTGTCCTACCTATGCTACCAGTGCTACCTATGCTACCAGTGCTACCAGTGCTACCAATACTACCTATGCTACCTATGCTACCTATGCTACCAGTGCTACCTATGCTACCAGTGCTACCTATGCTACCAGTGCTACCATGCTACCTTACCATTGATATCTATATGCTATTCATAGTAACATTATAATGATATTCATCAATTGTGGCTTTTTACACCAAGGTATAGCCGAAAATTTCCTTTGGTCAATTACCCTCTTCCCCTCTTTACAATAGTTAACTAAATCACATTCATGCTGTATCACCACACCTTTTCCTGTCTCTTCTTGTGCTTTATCGGTCCCAGAAGAAATACCCCTTACAAGGTAGCTGCCAAGGAACCTGGTGGCAGCGTACATCTACCTGTCCATCTCGGCCCTTGTACCCCCACAACTACAATGAGTTATTAAGCAACTACAGCACAAGCACACATGTGTAATGATGCATACATACATATGTAAATATTTGCCAACATTTATTTGAATTTCTAAAGGATCCCCAGTTCTTTGTGAAGAGACATCAAGCTACTGGTTACAGCAATAGCTTCAGTAGCATTAGAGTGAACCATTACCCTCCACTGCCTTCTTCAACAGTCATTAAAGAGGGCCAGTTAAGGTGTGGGGAGCATGTGGACTATGGGACCATCACTCTTCTGTTTCCATCTCCCATTGAGGGCTTCAGGTATATTCTTAAAAATACTTAGTCTGTATTATGCTACATTCATAGCTACTTTGCTCCAACACACAAATGATAAGTATGCTACAGTTTTCTCAAACTTTATTATCCCAATTAGCAGGAGGAAATTACACAGGTTACCCGTGCTATCACCTGCTAGTAGTAAGCCAGCTTTTTTTTTCTTTTTCTTTTTTATTGTAGCTATCGCTCACTCCCTATAATTATTGGTTAGGTAGCTATACAAATCACTAGATTTAGTTTATTTAGAAACTAGAGGTGACACATCTGACAATAATCTAACAAATAACAGAATGACCCATGATCAAATACTTCCTGTGGTGTGAATATACGTGTGCCGATAAAACCAAGGTATGACATATTGAGTCCAGTGGTAGATAACAGTGTGAAACCAGGATATCTTGCATCAGCATAGGTTAATTGCTACCAGGCTGTTACTTGCATTCCATTAGACCAGACATAGCATCAGTATCACCAGATCATTTCAACGTGCAGCGGTTTGGTAAAGAGTCTAGATACATGAAACTATGAATTACAGTTAAGAACTTTTTTCAATGTAGTATGGCTCCTTCAAATTTATTGGACCAATTTCGTTTACTACGGATAGAACTTCTCTGCACTAAATGGGAAATTAAGTGCTGTACTATTATGAATTGTATTCTTTTTTCTGTACTTGGATGAAAGAATGCAGAAGAGGATTTATTACCAGCTCAATATGAGTAGATTACACAACTATAAAGCTCCTGGACAGATTGATGACAATATAATGACTTTTATTCCCTAAAACCTTTGAAAAATTACATATAAGCTATAATATATAATATACAGGGGTTATACTTGAATATGTAGAAAGCATTTGTATCAACTTACAAATACAGTAGCTATATCTCAGAAAACTTTTATTTCCAAGGTGAAGAAGCGTAATGGAGGATACATTGATGTTCCATATCTAGAAGATGCAGTGTTGATTAATCTTGGTGCTATCATGCAGCGATGGACTGGAGATATATACATGGCTACAGTATGTTCTAGTGACTTAGCTACTCTTCCACTAATCCATGCTTCTTTCCTTTCTTACCACATCCACACAGAGTGTTGCTACCAACAAATGCCACTAGGCATCTGAGCAGGCAGACCATCGCCTTGTTCTTGCATCCTGACAAAGATGAGATGATAGAGAGCGTGAATGGATCAAATAAATATCCCTCCATTATGGCCTGTGAGGATACTCGACGAAGAATCAAAGAAAGCATCAAGGCTGTTGAAGTTTCATGACAGAAATTAGATACTGCTTACAATTTATGAAAAGAATATGGACTGCATGGCAAATTAGTTTTCTGTGATATCAGGTTCTCTCGTACATTCAATAAATAGTACAAACTATTAAAAAGCAAACAAACATTAAAGTCTACTAAGTCAAAGAAGCGCTACACATCAGAGAAGAAAGCAACACCATGAACTTGGATCGAGGCAGGCTAATTAACCCAATCTGGAACACAATAATATAGACAATCACCATCCATTAGGACCATTAACATAGACAATCACCATCATTTGGTCCATTAGTACTACTTTCTTTAGTCTTCTACTCCCCATTTTTACCATCTATTCAGCCAATTAACACTTCCTTATCATCCATTCTCTTTTTTCCACCCAGCTTAGTCACCATCACCTACTTTAGAGACAACTTAGTTCTGTCAGGTCATTTAGCTAAAGTTCTGTTCAGCTGAAGACGGACCTCGGTCTGAAACGTCCTGATAAAAAAAAAAATCTATATTGAATACTACGTTCAACATAGCTCAACTAATAGCAATAATTATATTAAATTAAAGTCTTACTTTACAATAATTAAATAATATAATGATTAATGACTTGGTGGGAGCTGTTTGGCTGCTGGTGATAGTGACGAATAAAATAAATTGGAGTTTTTACTATTGAGAGAAGTGAAGAAATATGGAGATTCCTGCAGACATAACATTAAGCATGCATTTGCCTGCTATTTCACCATCATCGAGAGAAAAAACAACAACACTTAAAACAATGGAAAATGTTTTCAACTGTATAGTTAACAATTACTGTACCATTTTAATTTACATGACTAACATTAATTTATTTTGTATTACTGCTTATGACTGGCCATAAAATCCATTATTT